>SDBV01000148.1_pt1 | contig 88101 bp, 84 predicted proteins | sample 2277081 | NCBI WGS metagenome assembly SDBV01 (sample SAMN10402039, study PRJNA504765) | marine sediment metagenome | isolation source: marine sediment core GS10_PC15, 223 cmbsf | place: Arctic Ocean: Southern Knipovich Ridge | collected 2010
CTGCAGCTAATATTGGTACAACAATCATTGTTGTTCGATTTCCTGGAACACCCCCAATACTATGTTTGTCTACAATTAATCTTTTTTTTAGTTTTAATTTATCACCACTTTCACAAATTGCTTTGGTTAAGGCAGTAATTTCATCAAGAGATAGATTTTTTTTATAACATGCAGAAACAAAATAAGTTAATTCAACTTCGCTTAATTTATTAGCAACAATATCTTTAATAATCTCATTGATTTTGGAAGAAGAAAGTTTCTTACCATCTAATTTTTCTTTAATAAATTGAACAGAATAAGGTCTTCTAGCAAGTCTAATTTTAACGATTTGTTTATTTTTTGCTTTTAATTTTTTTAAAACTTCTTCAAATAAACCAATTTCTCCCCGCTTAATACTCTTTTTATTTTCTGAGATGTTTATTGTGGTAATAACTTCTTTTTTTCCTTTTTTAATTACAATTCTATCTAAAGCATGTAAATCAAATTCTCTTGCATCTTCTTCATTTAAAATTACAATTAAAGGACCTCCGGTAGAGAGGTCAACATCTTTGATTTTAAGTTTCACTTTTTGCCTCTATTATTACTATTATTATATAGTCTTAAAGAAACAATTAAAATTGCTAATGCTAATGGGCCTATAATAATTCCAATTAATCCAAATAATTTAATTCCTCCAACTATTCCCAATAAAATTAAAACAGGATGTATTTTTACTTTTGCGCTAATTAATTTTGGTCTTATTATATTGTCAATTGTGCTTACAATGGAAAAACCATAAGCTAGAATACCTATACCACTAAATAGATTTCCAGATGCTATTTGAATTATTCCCATTGGTAGCCAAACAAGTACTGGACCAATAATGGGTAAAATAGCTAGAATAGTCATAATCATGCCCCATAACAAGGGGTTAGGTATTCCAAAAATAAAGAAACCAAGGGCACCAACAGATCCTTGGACTAAACCAGTTATAAATAAACCATAAATTATCCCATAAGTTACTTCTTTTATTTCTTTGAATAAAATATTCTTTTGTGAACTACTAAGGGGTAGCCATCTCTTAATTTTATTAACTAAAATTTCTCCATCTTTAAATAAGTAAAATAGGATGAAAATTGTAATAAAAAAATCAAGAATTCTTGTAGGTATAGAAAGAATAAAGCTTGAAACAGCATTTATTACAAAAAGAATACCCCTTTCAATACCCTGTACAATAAATTTGTCTAAGTCTACATTACCTGTAACTTCTGGGAAGAATTCCAATTTAGATAAATCGCTCTGGATTATTGTTTCGTAAAATTGTGAAGATTCTTTTAATAAGGTACCCATAATAAAGACTAGAGGCCCTAAGATTAACAGAATAATAAGAATAGACACCAAAATAGAACAAATACTTTTATTTTTAATTTTCTTATTTAATCTTCTATAAATAGGGTGGAAAATATAGGCTAGTAAAATTCCTGCTAATATAGCTGGAATAAATGGTTTTGTTATTATAAATGATAGATATAGGAGCCCAAGAAGACATAAAATAAAGAAATATTTTGAATATTTTTTAAGCCCAATATGTTGCATAATCTTCAAAGTTTATTCTTATTTATAAACATTTTTAATTCCTTTTAAGTTTAGAAAAATTTAAAAATGCTTAAATTTCAGAGAATAGAGATGGAATCAAAAAAGATAACTATAGGATTGATAGAAACAATAAAAATTAAAGATAAGGAAATTAAGGCAAAGATAGATACTGGATCAGATGGAAGTTCAATAGATATAAATTTGGCAGCAGAGTTAAGATTAGGACCCATATTTGACACAAGAAATTATAGAAGTTCCCATGGTAGCACTACAAGACCTTTAATTGAAGCTGAGATAATACTTAAAAATAAAAATTTTAAAGCAAATTTTAACATAATAGACCGTACTAACTTAAAATACCAAGTATTGATTGGAAAGAATATTCTTAAAAAGGGATTTCTAATAGACCCATCAAAAGAATAAATGAAATTAGCTATTATTAGTTCAGGCGGAAAAAGTAGCCAGATGGTTCTTAAAGAAGCAAAAGCTTTTTTTGATATTGCAAAACCCATTAATATTAAAGACATAGAAGTACATACTTCTTCACAAAATTCTGAGATTTTATATAAAGGAAAACTATTAGAAGAATATGATTGTGTTTATATTAGAGGTTCTCATAAACATATGCTTCTTGAAAGATCTATAGCAGAATCTTTAGGCAAGAATGTTTATATGCCATTAACTCCGGCTTCTTTTACACTTTCCCATAATAAATTTTTAACTATTTTAGAATTACAAAAAGCAAGTGTACCTATCCCAAAAACATATCTAGCTGCAACTACCTCTTCAGCAAAAGCGTTAATTAAACAAATAAAATACCCTGTCATTATGAAATTACCTTCAGGAACACAGGGTAAGGGGGTAATGTTTGCAGATTCTGTGGCTTCTGCTAATTCTATTTTAGATACCTTAGAGGTTTTTAATCAACCCTATATAATACAAGAATTTATAGAAACTGCACTTAAAGGGGCTACTGATATAAGAGCCATTGTAGTTGGTGATAAAGTTGTTGCTTCAATGAAAAGAAAAGCAGTGGATGATGAATTAAGAGCAAATATACATATGGGGGGTGTGGGTATTCCTTATGAATTGGACAATGAAACAAAAAAAATTGCTATAAAATCAGCAAAAGCTGTGGGTGCACAAATTTGTGCGATAGATATTTTGGAAAGTACTAAACCTCTAGTTATAGAAGTAAATATTTCTCCGGGATTAGAGGGGATAACAAAAGCTACAAAATTAAATGTAGCAAAAGAGTTAGCTAAGTATTTGTATGAACAAACAAAAATTTTTCACCAAGATAAAAAAACAGAGGAATATAAAACAATAATAGAAGATCTCAATTCTAGTACTAGACCTATAGATGATGGTAAAATAAAAGAAATATTCACAAATCTAAATATAAAAGCTGGAATTATTAAATTGCCTAAAATAGTTACTCAAATTACTGGTTTTAATGAAGATGAAGAAGTTATTTTAATAGCTAACAAAGGACATTTAGAAATAAAAAAACATAAAATAAAAAAATAAATTTAGTGTCCTTCTGGTTTGTCATAATAGACTTCAAAATTAACTATCCTTTTTTCATCAGTTTTCCAATCTCTTATTACTGCACCGTATTTCTTTGTTTTCTCTGGAACAGATGATGCAAAACTCATTGGAATTCTCCATTTAAATGTTTCTTCTCCATTTTGCTCATAAGTACAAACATTTCCATGTATACAATATTTTTCTGTATTTGAAATATATGCTCTTAATTGTCCTATATCACCTATTGTCCAAAATTCAACTCCATTTTCTGTTCCTTTTACTTCAGAAAATCTACTTGCTGGAGTTACAGTTATTGTCATTTTATCACCTGTATAAAATTTATAGTCTCCCCTTTGGGATGGAGATAAACTAATACTGCCTTCGCTTGGTCCTCTGCCAAAACTAAAATGACCTGTAATCCCTTCTACAGTTGAGAAACTACCAAAGATTAATCCAGCAATAAATATTAATACAATTGTAGCAATTAGTGTTGGTTTTTTTATAGCCATTTAAATATTCACCTCAATTTTTATTTAATTTAAAGAAAGACGGATACTTAAATATTTTTCGGAAAATAAAAATAAAAGAAAAAGTTATGCGTGTCCTTTTGGCTTTTCATAACCAACTTCAAATAATGCTATAGCTTTTTCATCTGTTCTGACATCAGTTACAGTTGCTGCATATATTCCTGGAGATGTTGCACTTGGTATCTTATACTCAAAAGTTTGCTGATCTTTACATCTATTATTGTGTGGACAGAATTGTTGAGTAACATCAGTTCTTACCCTTAATTGCCCCATGTCTCCAATGGTATAGAAATAAACATATCTCTCTGCACCTTCACTTCCAGGAGTAACTGTTATTGTAATTCTTCCATCAGCTTCTACAAATGTTGGTTCAACAGAAATAAATGTTGGTCTGACCCTCCTAATACCTTGTCCTGTAATCACATCATTAATATTAGTAAAACTACCAAATACAAGTCCTACTATAAAAACTACTGCTATACTAATAATTAATACAGGTTTATTTACATCAATTTTTTTCACCTATTTTCACCTCCTAATTTCTAGAATCACCAGATTCTGGTATTCTGTATTATATTATCTTAAAATAAGATTTAACATAGTCTTTTGTTGCAAAATCGTATACTCTTACATAATATGCATTACCTTCAAAAAATCCTCTTATTGGTAAAGAATATGTAAAAGTTTTTTGACTGAAACATTTACTCCCCTTGTCACTTCCAGTTTTTATGACTGAATTTCCAAAATCATCAATGCCTCTACACCATTGTCTTTCAACTAATCTAGGATCTTTATCATCACTCCGGAAGGATTGATCTTCTTTAATTTCATAAATAACTCCAGCCCCCCTATTGCCTGGAGTGATTTTTATTGTTAACTCATTTATTTCATCTTGCCCAGTTATAACTTCTTTTGGATAAACAGAAATTGTTGTGGGTACTGGCCTTCTTAAATAAAATTGTCCTGTTATAGCCCCTGTTAAAAATCCACCGACAAAAAGACCTACAATAAAAGTTATGACTAAAGTATAAACAAAACTATTTTTTTCCATTATCTAACCTCCATATATTATTTTTTTAAAACCACTTCTTATGACATCTTCATTTCTTGGGTTAAGATAATCAATTGTGAAGTGACCACTAACATAACTATTTGATTTAAAATCAAATACTTTTAAAGCATATAATCCTGGTGACCAACTATGAGAAGTATATAAAGTAAAAGTTTTATTTTTAAAAACTTTGAAACCGCCCCTTTGTACAGTTTTAATATCAACAGAACCAAATCTTCTAGAAGTACTTTTTAATATACCATAGCCTCTTTCATTTACTTTATAAATTTTAGTTTCTCTTCTTGCACCTTTACTTCCAGGATCTATACTAACAGTTATTGGTTCTCCTGGAAGAACATGACTTGGGGTAATAGAAACTTCTGTTATAGCATTTGTTCCACGACCATCTAAAAGCCAGTCTTGTGTAGTATAATGACTTTCCCATGGTCCCCATATTCCATAACCTGTAATTTTTGTATTAGAAAGTCCACCAAACATAATTCCGATTATAAAAGTAAGAACAAAAACTGGAACTAGCACCTTTTTATTTACACTCTTTTTCATAAAATATTAATATATACAAATGCCTTTTCTTTAAAAATTTTACTATTTTAGTTAACACCCAAATTTATCGAATGCTATTTTTAATTCTTCATGTGTTTTTGAATATTCCTTTAATGAAATATTTTTTATTGCAGCATCAACTGCTTGTCTCATTGCTTTAGCTCCTGCTTTTGTCCCTTGTGGGTGTCCATGTATTCCACCACCTGCTTGTATCACAAGATCTTTTCCAAGATGTTTTATTAAAAAAGGAACATGACCAGGATGTAAGCCGCCAGAGGAAACTGGAAATACTGGTTTTATTTTTGCCCAGTTTTGTTTTAATCTTTTACTAGTTGATTTGACATCTTTCATTGAAATTTCTTCTGACAAATCTTCAATGTCCTTAATTTTTCCTTCAAGTTTTCCAATCCCTGTTCCAATATGAAGTTGATCAACCCCAATAAGTCGAGCAAAATCTGCAATTACCATCATATTTATTCCTTGATTAGGATTTCTATCAAAAGCAGCATGCATAGCTCTATGGGCATGAATAGCCATTTTGAAATTAGCTTGTCTTAAGGTTTGTAAAGCTGCCCAACCAGCAGTTATAATGTCTATCATAATATATTTACTTCCTTGTTTTTCAGCAAGTTGAGCTCTTTTCAGCATCTCTTTAGTTTCTGCAGTAACATTAACAAGATAAGCTTTTTTTTCGCCTGTTTCTTGTCCAGCTTTATCAGCCATTTCTAGAGTTTTTGCTAATCTTTTTTCAAACACATTAAATTTCTGAGAAGCTAGATTTTCATCGTCTTTAACAATATCACAACCTCCAATCCAGGATTCATAAGCTGATTGTGCATGATGTTTAGTATTTAATCCTAATTTTGGTTTAATAATAGTTCCAACTAAAGGTCTGTTTTTAACTTTCAGTATTTTTCTTACTCCTTGGATTCCATATTTTGGACCGGAAAAACTTCTTAAAATTGATTTAGGAAAAGATATATCTTCTAACCTTATAGCTTTAACAACTTTCATTCCTAAAATATTTCCAGCAATAGAAGAAAGAATATTTGGAACATTATTTGATTCAAAAAGTTCCCCAGGATATGCAACTTTAATATAATTCCCTTTAATAGAAAAAACTTTTGCCATAAGCTTTTTTACATAATTTTTTCCAGAAATCTTTGTCCATGTTCCAACACTACTTTCTAAGGCAACTGTATTAGCAGCTTTTTTCATACTTATATTTTTGGCTGGAGAAATCTTAAATAAGCAAATTAAATCTTCTTTTGGTTTGTATTTTAAATTTATAAATTCAAACTCTTTTTTTGCCATTTTATTTTATTTAAGTATAGGAATTATTTAATCTTTTTTAATTCATTTGAAATCTTCAAAATTCCGAAAATCTCTTTTTCTAACTTTTTAATTTTCCCTATTGCTTTTAATATTTCTTCTTTATGTTTAAGGTGTCTTTGAATAAGTCCTTTAAATCTTTCATCTAAACTAACTAATTTAGAATCAAATCTTTTATCAGCATAATAAACAATTTTTTCTTCTAATGTTTTTAATTCGTTTCTTAAGATTGAATCAAGAGCATGTTTTTTTACTATTTCAGCAATTTTAGGGGCATTTTCTTTTATCAGAATATTATAACCTTCTTCTGCATGATGTTTTTTTGTCAGGTCTGCTTTAAGCCTACCTATATCATGTAATAAGCTTGCAGAATTTACAAGACTGATATTAATATTAAATCCTTTTTCTTTAAATTTTCTAGCTAGAAAAATAGCTATTTTATTTACACCAAGAGAGTGTTTTAGAATTTCTCCTTTAATGCCATATTTTTTAAGTAATGTTAAATCCTCTTTAGACATTTTAATCAAGTGTAGTTGTAAATTTCAAACCTTCTACTTGAAATAATCTTTTTCCTTTCTTATTAAGTTTACTGGTTAAAACTTCTCCAACAAAGATTACATGATCGCCAGTATTAATTTCTTTTACAACTTTACATTCAAAATAACCTAAAGCTTCTTTTATTCTTGGACAATTAATTTTACTACATTCTTCTTTTGTTAATCCAGTTTCTTTAAATTTGTCAACATTTTTTCCAGAATGTACACCGCAATAAATTATTTCTTTTTCTAAATTAAAAGGCATAAAATTAACTGAAAAACATTTACTATTTTTAATTAAACCATAAGAAAATCTTTTTTTACCAACAGAAATTGCGAATAATTCTGGTCTAAAAGAAGTTCTCATATGCCAGCATAATGTGATAATACTTTCTTTTTTATTATATCTAGATGTAACTAAGATTGCTTGATTTGGGTTTGTAATGCTTGTCATTTTATAGAATTTTTCTTAATTTTGCTACACTTTTAACAATTAAATAAGGATTTTCTTTTTTCAATCTTTTTCTTGTATGATTACCAGTTAAGACAGCTATTGTCTTTGTTTTTGCAGCTTTGCCTGCTTTAATATCATAGATTGTATCTCCAACCATATATTCAGCTTTCATTTTTAATAATTTTTCAGCTTTAAGAATTGCATCTGGTGCTGGTTTAGGATTTTTAATTTCATCACTTCCTAAAATTAAATCAAACCAGTCTTTTTTAAAACCAGTCTTTTTCAGTAGAATTAACATTGATTTGAGATTACAATTAGAAATTAGGGCTATTTTGAAATTTCTTCTTAGACTTTTAATTGTGTTTTTGGCACCATCTATTGGTTTAGCAGATTTATATGTTTCATTCATCAAAAAGTAAAAGTGATCTCTAATTATTTTTTTAATTTCCTTTTTGGATAATTTAGGATATGTTTTTTTAATAACTACCTTCCCAACCAACCCAAAATGAAATAATAATTTTTTCTTTGAGACTTTCTTTAAATTATTCTTTTCAATGGATTTAAAATATGCTAATGCATGTGATTTAGTTGCATCTAGTAGAGTTCCATCCATATCAAAACAAATTAATTTCTTTTTAGTATCCATTTGTATTTCTTTTTAAACCTCTTTACGAATGTTGATGGTTTGAATACTCCTAATTCTGATATAATTGCTGTAATATATTCTGGTTTGATAACTTCAAAAGCCGGATTTTTTATTAAAATTTTAGAAGGAGCGTCTTCCCATACTTCATCAGAAGAACGCTCCTCTATCACCTCTTCTCTCCCAGAAAGAGTTCTTAAATCAAATTTCCAAGAATCTGTACAAACATATACAGGAACTTTTAACCTTTTAGCTGTCCATGCAAACATACCACTTCCGATTTTATTGATTATTTCCCCATCATCTGTTATTGCATCTGCACCTATTAACATCACATCAGATTTTTCTAGAGCAACTCTTGCAGCAGAATCTATAAATTCAGTAACTTTAATTCCAGCCCTGTTTAATTCTTTTGCAGTAATTCTTCCTTGATATAAGGGCCTAGTTTCAGTAACATAAACTTCAAATTTTTTTCTTTTCTTTTTAGCTTCTTTTAGAATATTAACAACAGTGGATGAATGACAATGAGTAAAAACAACTTTCTTAACTTTTTTAACACCTTTTTTAATAATTTTTTTTTCAGAAGAATCTATATGATCTAAAGCTATTTCTGGACTAAACTTTTTTGCAACACGTAAAGCATTTCTTAATAATGGTTCTGTTGGTCTTAAGCTAATTAATTTTTTAACAGAAGAATTTTTGAATGATAGAGAAACAACACCCATTCTTGCTATGTTTGTTGCACCTTGGATTTTTACCTCTTTTATTTTTTTACAAACATCTTTAAAATTCATATTTTATAAAATCTATTATTTTGTATATAAACATTACTGTTAATAAAATAAACAGCCCGATTTACAAAAAATATATAAATATATTCGGTATCAAATAAATTATGGTATTAGAATCACTAATAAATCCCATAAGAGCAGAGCGTCAACCATATGAAATGTTTTTTATTGGTTTATTATATGCTTCAATTGCCATTTTCTTGAGTATATGGATATTCAAAGAACATTCTAGTTTAGTTATGGTTTTTTTAACTGTTTTTGCTTGTGTTCCTTTAATGTATAATACATTAAAATTAGAAGAGAAAAAAGATATTGAAATAACAGGAGAAAGAAGACTTTTAAGAGAACATGGTAAGGCTTTGAAATTTTTTATATTTCTTTTTTTTGGATTTGTTATAGCTTTTTCTATTTGGTATATTGTTTTACCTGCTGATTTAGTACAGACAGTCTTTGGAATACAAACACAAACAATAGAAGCAATAAATGCTCGCCTTACTGGAGGTTCTATTAATATAGCCAATACATTTACCCAAATATTTTTTAATAATATAAAGGTATTATTATTTTGTGTTTTCTTTTCTTTTTTCTATGGTGCTGGTGCAATTTTTATTTTAACTTGGAATGCTTCTGTTATAAGTGCGGCAATAGGTAATTTTATACGTACTAATTTAGCAGCTTCTGCACAATTATTTGGGATTTCAAAGATATGGTCTTATTTTCATGTATTTTCCTTAGGTTTATTAAGATATTCTATCCATGGAATTCCAGAAATATTAGCATATTTTATAGGGGGCTTATCTGGTGGAATAATCTCTGTTGCAATTATTAGGCACAATCTTTCTGGAGGTAATTTTAGAAAAGTATTTTCAGATTCTTTAGATTTATTAGTAATTGCAGTGTTCTTCTTGTTTATTGCAGCTTTAATTGAAGTTTTTATTACACCATTATTATTTTAAAATGGATGATAATTTAGAACAAACAAGAGAAAAAATAATAAAATTTGTAAAAGAAAAAAAGAGATGGATAATTTACATCTTTTTAGCAATTATAGTCTGGTTTGGAACAAAAATAAGACTTTCTAATTTACATTTATTAAAAGATGTAACAACAGGAGATTATACTGTATTGGGTTTTGATCCATATATTTTTTTAAGATATGCTCAGTATATTGTAGATAATGGAAAATTAATGGTTAATGATGCTATGCGTTATGTCCCACTAGGATTAGAAACAGCAAGAACAAATCCCTTTCTCTCATATACAATTGCTTATTTGTATAAAATAATAAAAGTTTTCATACCATCAATAACTTTAGCAAATGTAGATGTTTTATACCCTGTAATCTTTTTTGTTCCAACATTAATAATATTCTTTTTCTTGGTTAAAAGACTTTTTAATAGTAAAGTTGCATTACTTTCAACAGCTTTCTTAGCAGTAATACCAACATTCCTTCTTAGGTCTATAGCTGGATTTTCAGATAAAGAACCTCTTGGTATTTTTTTAATGTTTCTTGCTCTTTATTTGTATGTAATTGCATGGCAATCAAAAAAGATTAAAATAGCCGTTTTATTTGGGGCTTTGTCAGGAGTTTCAACGGGTTTAATGAATCTTGCCTGGGGTGGGGGTACTTTTCTCCTTATAATCATTCCTTTATTTAATCTAGTTGAAATATTTTTAGATAAGTTTACTAAAAAGGATTTGTATATTTTTACTTTTTGGTTTATTTCTGCTATATTGCCAATAGCTTTTATAGAAAAATTTGATATTATCCAATTAACAAGTGTTGTCCTAATTGTCCCAATAATAGTGCTTACGGTGGGATTTGTTTTAATCCACCTAATAAAAAGAAATAAAGTTATAAAAGAAAAAATAAAGAGTAGAATTCCCCCGGGTTTAGCCTCTTTAATTGTAGCCTTATTATTTGTTTTTTTAATAACATCTATCTTTTTTGGTCCACTTTTTATGCCAAAGAAAATAAAAGAACTTTCAGATACTTTAATTAATCCATTTGAAGAAGGAAGAATTGCTTCAACAATCATTGAATCTAAGATTCCTTATTTCACAGACTGGAAAGATTTATTTGGCGGAGCTTATCTTTGCCTATTCCTTTTAGGATCAATATTATTACTTTATCACCTCTTAAAACCAATTAAAAAATTTAAATGGCCTTTTATAATAATTTATACTTTATTTTTGCTTTCATTTATTTTTAGCAGATATTCTCAAACAGCTGGAATATTTAATGGTGCAAATAAAATTTCTATTTTAGCGTATGTTTGGTCTTTAATTGGGTTTATACTTTTCTCTATTTTATTTTATATATATTTGTTTAAAAAAAATAAAGAGATATTTAAAAATATTAAAAAACTAAACAAAAATTATGTTTTTGTTTTTATATTGTTTTTAATGATAATGATAGCAGCTAGAGATTCTATACGATTATTTTTCGTACTTGCTCCAATTACAACCATTTTAATTTCATATTTGATAATCAAAAGTCTAAAATTTTCTAATAATCTAAAGGATAGGAAATATAGATTTATAGCTATAGGCATAATTATCTTAATATTGTTCTCCCCCCTATCAAATTTTGAAGGAATATTAATTAAATTTTCTAAAAGAAGTTTATTAGCATCAGAGAATTCAGCCCCTCTTTATAATCAACAATGGCAACAAGCAATGAAATGGGTTAGAGAAAATACACCACAAAATTCTGTTTTTGCACATTGGTGGGATTATGGTTATTGGGTACAAACAGGGGGTAATAGGAATACAATATTAGATGGTGGAAATTTTATAGTTTATTGGGATTATCTAATGGCAAGACAGGTTTTAACAACACCAGATGAAAGAACTGCTTTAGAATTTTTAAAAACACATGATGCAACACATCTTTTAATTATTTCTGATGATTCAGGAAAATACCCTGCTTTTTCTAATATTGGTTCTGATAAAAATTATGACAGACATTCATGGATGGGGATTTTTATGGTTGAACCAGAATATACTAAAAATGTAAATCCAACAGAATATGCTTATAGTGGGAAAATGCCACTTGATGAAGATTTTATTTATGATGGTAAACTATTCCCAAAACAAAAATCAAATATAATAGCATTTTTTTTGCCAATTAAAAAACAAGAAGATAATATTATCATAGAACAACCAAGTGCGTTATTAGTATATCGTGAGCAAAAAGTAAAGATACCAATAGAATGTGTTTATTTTGATAAAGAATATACCTTCGATAAATCTGGCTTAAAAGGATGTATAAAATTAGTTCCTACCCAAGAATCAAATAATGAATTTAATAGGGGAATTGATTTCCTTGCAGGAGCTTTATATTTATCTGAGAGGGGAAGAAAAACTCTTTGGGCTAAATTATTTTTGTTTAATAAGAAATCAGAATTTTTTAAAGAGGTATATAATGATGAAATAAAAATCCCTTTATCAATTTATAATAGAAGATTAATTGGTCCATTAAAGATATGGGAAATTTCTTATCCAGGAGATATAAAAGAAAACCCAGAATATTTAAATACAGATTATCCAGAAGAAGTACAATAATAAATAAAATCTTTTAAAATTAAATAATAAAAATTTAAAATGGATGATAATTTAGAACAAACAAGAGAAAAGATAATAAAATTTGTAAAAGAAAAAAAGAGATGGATAATTTACATCTTTTTAGCAATTATAGTTTGGTTTGGAACAAAAATAAGAGTTTCTAATTTACATTTATTAAAAGATGTAACAACAGGAGACTATATCCCCTTAGCTTTAGATCCTTTTGTATTCTTAAGATATGCACAATATATCGTAGATCATGGAAAATTAATGTTAGTTGATACTATGCGTAATGTCCCTCTAGGATTAGAAACAGCAAAAACAAATCCACTTCTCTCTTATACAATTGCTTATTTATATAAAATAATAAAAGTTTTCATACCATCAATAACAGTAGCAAATGTAGATATTTTATATCCGGTAATCTTTTTTGTTCCAACCTTAATAATATTCTTTTTCCTAGTTAAAAGACTTTTTAATAGCAAAGTTGCACTACTTTCAACTGCTTTCCTAGCAGTAATCCCAACATTTCTTTTTAGAACTATGGCAGGATTTTCAGACAAAGAATCACTTGGTATTTTTTTAATGTTCCTTTCCATCTATCTTTATATTGTAGCATGGCAATCAAAAAAAACTAAGATAGCGGTTTTATTTGGGGCTTTGTCAGGAGCTTCAACTGGTTTAATGAATCTTGCTTGGGGTGGAGGTACTTTTCTTCTTATAATCATTGCTTTATTTAATTTAGTTGAAATATTTTTGGATAAGTTTACTAAAAAGGATTTTTACATTTTTACTTCTTGGATGTTTTTTGTAATATTAATAGTATTCAATTTAAAAATAGGTTTTGATGTTAAAAATCTTTTAACTTCATATACAACAGGCACATCATTTTTAGTTTTATTAACTGGATTTATTTTGATTTATTTAATAAAAAGAAATAAAGTTTTAAAAGAAAAAATCAAAGAAAAAATTCCATTGGGTGTGGCATCTTTAATTATTTCCTTATTATTTGTTTTTTTAATAACCTCTATCTTTTTTGGTCCAACTTTCTTACCAAGCAAAGTATTAGATCTTAAGGAGGAATTCATTCACCCATTTGGAACAGGAAGAATTACATTGACTGTAGCAGAGTCTCATCAACCTTATTTTACAGATTGGAAACAAAATTTTGGATGGTTTTTTTATTTATTTTTTGTTGGTTCTATATTCTTATTTTATCAGTTAGTAAAAACATTTAAAAAATTTAAATGGCCTTTTTTAGCCTTATATATTGCCTTTATTTCCGCATTTATTTTTAGCAGATATTCTCAGCAAGCAAAAATATTTAATGGGGTGACATCGATAGCAAATTTTTTTTATCTTGGATCATTAATAATATTTTTAATTGCAATAGGTTTGTTCTATCTATATAGTTTTTATAAAGATAAAGAAATTTTCATGGAGATTAAAACATTTGATAAAAGATACACATTTGTTTTTGTTTGGTTTTTTTTAATGATAATTGCTGCTAGGGGAGCAATGAGATTGTTTATAGTTCTAACACCAATTGCAGTAATTCTTGCTTCTTATCTCATAGTTAGTGGGATTAATTTTTCTTTAAAATTGAAGAATAAGATATATAAAATTTTAAGCTTAATTCTTATTCTTATTCTTATTTTTTCTTCTAGTATTATTATTAACGGGAAAGAATATGGTTACGATGGTATTCTTGTTAAATTTGCTAAAGCCAGTTCTAGTTCAGCTAGATATATGGGGCCAAGTTATAATCAGCAATGGCAACAAGCAATGAAATGGGTTAGAGAAAATACACTCAAAAATTCTGTTTTTGCACATTGGTGGGATTATGGTTATTGGGTACAAACGGGGGGTAATAGGAATACAATCTTAGATGGTGGAAATTTTATCTCTCCTTGGAATAATTTTATGGCGAGATCTGTTCTTACATCAGATAATGAAATAGAAGCTTTAGAATTTTTAAAGATACATGATGCAACACATCTTTTAATAATATCAGATGAAATTGGAAAATATCCTGCTTATTCTAGCATTGGTTCTGATAAGAATTATGATAGATATTCCTGGATGACCACTTTTATTTCAGATCCTAAAACAGTAAAAGAAACTAGGGATGAGATTATATATATTTATCAAGGAGCAACCCTGCTTGATGAAGATTTTGTATATGATGGCCAATTATTCCGCAAACAAAATGCAGCTATAGCAGGATTTTTTGTTCCCCTAATGAAAACTGATAGTGGCATAATTATTAAACAACCAAGCGCATTGATCGTTCATGAAGGACAACAAATAAAAGTTCCTCTTGACTGTATTTATCTCGATAAAGAGATTAATTTTGGACAATCTGGCTTAAAAGGTTGTTTAAAACTAATTCCAACAATAGAATCAGATAATACTTTTAATAAGGGGCTTAATTTTTTTGCAGGATCTATATATATTTCTGAGAAAGCAAGAGAAACACTTTGGGTTAAATTATTCTTATTGGATAAAAAATTTGATTATTTCAGAGAGGTATATAATGATGAAAATATGATGCCTTTAGCAATTTATGCAGGTAGGTTGATTGGTCCATTGAAAATTTGGGAAATATCTTATCCAGAGGATATAGCAATAAAAGAAAAATATTTAAGTGAAGTTGAAGAAGATATCTAAAATGATTTTATTTATTTGTTCTTTAATAAGTTTTTTCATAACATTAATTCTAGTTCCAAAAATTATAAAATATCTGAAGAGTATTAACCTAGAGGTTAAGGATATGAATAAGGAAAAAACTCCATTAGTTCCTGTTTCTGGTGGTTTAGCAGTTTTTGCAGGTATATTTATAGGGGTTATGTGCTTTATTTTTATACAAACTTTTTTTTATAATGTTCCTAATAACATTATAACACCTTTACTGGCTGCATTAATCAGCATTTTAATAATAACTGCTATTGGATTTATAGATGATCTTTTAATAGGTCCAGAAAAAGAACGTTCTGTTGGTTTAAAACAATGGCAAAAACCATTATTGGTTTTACCTGCAGCAATTCCTTTAATGGTAGTTAATGCAGGCATTACACAAATGAGTATACCTTTTACCAATATAGTAGTTAATGCCTCTCTCCTTTATCCTCTCTTTTTGGTTCCAATTGCAGTTGTTGGTGCAGCAAATATGGTTAATCTATTAGCTGGATTCAATGGTCTAGAAGCGGGGTTGGGTTTAGTTTATACGGGGATGCTTGGAATCTATTCTTATTTTAATGGCACAAAGATTGCTACTTTAATAGCATTTATTACTTTTGGTGCTCTGTTAGCATTTTTACTTTATAATAAAGTTCCTGCAAAAATCCTGCCAGGAGATTCTCTAACTTATTTACTTGGTGCTGTAATTGCCAGCATAGCAATTTTAGGAAATATAGAAAAAGCTGCATTAATTGTTTCTATACCTTTTTTTATTGAATTTTTCTTGAAATTAAGGGGTAAATTTAAACCTCAGAGTTATGGATATTATAAAGAGGGTAAGATTTATTCGAAGTATAAAAAAGTTTATTCAATACCTCATTTTTTTACGAGAACGGGTAAATTTACGGAAAAACAAGTTGTTCTTTATATTGTTTTGATAGAATTATTTTTCTGTAGTTTGATATGGGTTATATAAATTTTTTATGCGAATTTTAATTATAGAAACCTTAATATATCTTTCTTAAGATTTTTTCCCTGATGAATAAAGTTAAGGCTCTTGAGGACCTTGAAGGTATTGTAAATGGTTTAAAAAGAGATAAAAAGAAAATTGTTTGGACCAACGGAACTTTTGATATTGTGCATATCGGTCACATAAAACTCTTCAAACAAGCAAAAGCTTTAGGTGATGTGTTAATTGTTGGAATGAATAGTGATATTTCAGTGAAAAAAAACAAAGGCGAAGATAGACCATACTTTCCACAAGAAGATAGAGCCGAGTTTTTATCAGAATTAGAGTGTGTAGATTATGTTATTTTATATGATGAAGCAGAGCCATTGTATCTGCTGAAAGTTCTACAGCCAGATGTGAAGGTTAAAGGCGGGAGTTATATAAAAGAAAGAGTAGAAAAGGAAGATAGAATTGTGAGGAATTATGGTGGGGAAAGTGTTTATTTTCCCACATATAAAAATTATTCATCAACATCAGTACTAAATAATAAACATTAACAATAGATAAAATCGTTGAGACTTATGGTAATAATGCCAAATGAATATATTAATCATAAAACTTGGAGCATTGGGGGATGTTTTACGAACAACATCTATACTTAGGGGTCTTAAGAAAAAATATAAAAATTGCAAGATAAGTTGGTTAACTCAAAAGATAAGTTCTGAACTTTTAGAAAATAATGATCTAATAGATAATATTTGCACCGATTCTAAAAATTTAGGAAAATTTGATTTAGTAATTAGTTTAGATGAAGACGCTTGTGATATAGCTACAAAGATTAAAAAAGAGAAACTTATTGGTTGCTATCTTAATGATGAAAAAAAGGTTTATACATCCAATTCTGTAACTTGGTTTGATATGAGTTTAATTTCTAGATTTGGAAAAGAAAAAGCAAATGAACTTAAAAAATCAAATACAAAAACATTCCAAAATCATTTATCAAATATGCTTGATGTTGAATCGGGCGGATATGTTTTTAATCTTACAAAAGAAGAAAAAGATTTTTCATTAAAGTTTGTTAAAAAACACAATTTACAAGGAACTGTAATTGGTCTTAATACTGGTGCTGGGAAAAGGTGGGAACTAAAAAAAATTAGTATTAATAAAACAGTTGAATTAGCTGAAAGACTGGTAAAAGAACTTAATATCCAGGTTATTTTATTTGGGGGACTTGAAGAAAAAGAAAGGAATAAAGAAATACTTAAAAAGTCTAATGTTGAAATAATTGATGCTGGGTGTGATAATACTGTAAGAAATTTTGCAGCTCTAATAAATTTATGTAATATTATTGTTACTAGTGACACTTTAGCGATGCATTTTGGAATATCCTTAAAAAAGAAAATTGTTACTTTTTTTGGTCCAACAAGTGCTGCAGAAATTGATTTATATGGAAAAGGTAAAAAAATAATTGCTAATAGTGATTGTTATTGTTGTTATAAGAAAAAAACCGAAGATGGTATTTCTTGTATTGATAAAATAGATGTTGATAAATTATTTGAAGCAGTAAAGGAGTTAAAATGATTCCAATAGGAAAGCCAATAATAGGGGATGAAGAAAAAAAAGCTGTATTAGAAGTTTTAAGTTCTGGTATATTAACTAAGGGAGAAAAAGTTAAAAGATTTGAAGAAGAATTTGCTAAATTTTGTAATACAAGCTATGCAATTTCAACATCTTCTGGAACAAGTGCACTCCATGCTTCATTATTAGCATGTGGAATTAAAAGAGGAGATGAAATAATTACCACACCATTCACTTTTATTTCAACTTCTAATTCTATTTTATTTGCAGGAGCAAAACCTGTTTTTGTTGATATAGATGAAGATACATTTAACTTAAATCCAGATTTAATAAATGAAAAAATAAATAAAAAAACAAAAGCTATCCTACCAGTACATCTTTATGGGCATCCTGCAGATATGAATCCTATTCTTGATTTAGCAGAAGATCATAATTTAGAATTAATAGAGGATGCTTGTCAAGCACATGGTGCTGAATACTGTGGGAAAAAAGTTGGTTCTTTTGGTACAGGTTGTTTTAGTTTTTATCCAACAAAAAACATGACAACTTCCGAAGGGGGTATGATCACTACAAATAATAAAGAAATTGCAGAAAAAGCAAAAAAAATAGTAAATCAAGGTTGTACCAAAAGATATTATCATGAAATAGTAGGGACTAATTATAGGATGACTGAGATATGTGCAGCAATTGGTTTAGTTCAATTAAAAAAACTCCTTTTATTTAATAAAACCAGAATAGAAAATGCAACTTATTTAACAAATAAATTAAGATTAAAATGCATCATCACACCAAAAACAAAAAAAAATTGTAAACATGCCTTTCACCAATACACAATAAAAATAACTAATGATTATCCAAAAACAAGAGAAGAATTAATTGAGGTTTTAACTAAACAAGAAATCCAACCATCAATATTCTATCCTTTACCGGCCTATAAACAAGAAGCATACAAATATCTTAAAATAGATGGATCAAAATTTCCAGTAACAGAAAAAATTGTAAAACAAGTATTAAGTCTACCAATACACCCTTTAGTTAGCAAGGATGATTTGGATAGGATAGCCACTATTATTAATAAGATTTGATAGTTAATATGAAAAATAAAAAAATAGTAGTAACCATACCAGCTTTGAATGAAGAGAATACAATTGGTTTTGTAATCAGAGATATAAAAAAAGCTGTTAAAGATGCAGAAATTATTGTAGTTAATGATGGCTCAAGAGATAATACTATCAATGTTGCATTAGAAGCAGGAGCAACTAAAGTTATTTCTCATAAAAGAAATAAAGGGTTGGGTGTTGCATTTAAAACGGGTATAAATAGTGCCCTTAAAATGGGGGCAGATATAATTGTAAATATAGATGCTGACGGCCAATTTAACCCAGAAGATATTCCAAGATTAGTACAACCAATATTAAATAAGAAATCAGATATGGTTACTTGTTCTAGGTTTCTTCATAAGAAATACTTGCCAAAAATGCCCTTGATTAAGAGATTTGGTAATAAGCTATTTACAAAATTAGTAAACATAATTACTAGAAGAAGATATACAGATACGCAGTGCGGATTTCGTGCTTACTCAAGAAAAGCTGCCTTAAGTATGACTTTATTTGGAGAATATACTTATACCCAAGAGGTTTTTATAGATCTTATTAGCAGAGGATTCAGGATTATAGAGGTACCTTGTGAAGTTAAAGGTAAAAGAAAAGGAAAATCTAAATTAATTAAAAATGTATTTTCTTATGGGATTAAAGCATTGCTTATAATTTTGAGGACAATGCGTGATTATCAACCCTTAAAATTTTTTGGTTTTATCGGTTTAATTGTATTCTTAATGGGTTTTTCAAGTAGTCTAATTCTTTCTATAAGGTGGTTAATTATACACCAAATTTACCCTTATATGTTTTTAATTTACATAAATGTAGTATTGCTTTTTTTTGGTTTTTTATTAATTATTCTTGCTTTTTTAGCAGATATGTTCGATAGACAAAGAAAGTTACAAGAGGAGATATTGTTTAGGTTAAAAAAAGAAGAATTTAACGGTGTAAATAAATGATTCACATAATCCTTGGCACAAAAGCCCAGTTGATAAAAATGGCTCCAGTCATGGTAGAATTACAGAAACAAAAAATAAACTATAATTTTATTTTTACAGGACAACATAAAGAAACAATTGATATATTATTAAATAATTTTAAAATAAAAAAACCAGATTATGTATTATATTCTGAAAAAGATATTACAGGAATTTTTCAAATGGCCTTATGGATAACTAAAATATTGTTTCAAACTTTGAAAAACAAAAAAAAGATATTTAAAAAGGATAAAAATGGAATAGTCCTAGTACATGGAGATACTTTTTCTACTCTTCTTGGAGCACTAATGGGAAAAATTTCAAAATTAAATATTGCCCACATAGAATCTGGACTAAGAAGTTTTAATCTATTGAATCCTTTCCCAGAAGAAATAACAAGAATTTTAGTATTCAAATTATCTAATTATTATTTTTGTTCAGGGGAATGGGCATTGAATAATTTAAGGAAGTACAAAGGTAAGAAAATTAATACAAAAGAAAATACATTATTTGATTCTTTAGCATTGGCGATTAAAAATGGGGAAGATAAAAAAATAGATATTCCAGGTGGTAAATATGTAGTTTTTACAATACACAGATTTGAAAATATTTTTAATAAAAAAAGATTTGAAAAGATAATTGATATTGTAGAAAATATTTCAAAAAATTTTAAAGTTTTATTTATTCTTCATCCTCCAACTAAAAAGAAATTACAAAAATACAATTTTCTTTCTAGATTAAAACAAAATGATAATATTGATTTAAGACAAAGATATAACTATTTTGACTTTATTGGGTTAATAAATAACTCGGAATTTGTAGTAACTGATGGGGGCAGTAACCAGGAAGAATGTTTTTATTTGGGAAAACCGTGTATCTTATTAAGACATAAAACAGAAAGGAAGGAAGGATTGGAAGAGAACGTTGTATTATCAAAATTTAATAAAAAAATAATTAAAGATTTCATAGATAATTATGAAAAATATAAAATTAAAACACTAGATCTTAAAATCTCCCCGTCAAGATTAATTGTAAACTCAATTAAAAATTTTAAATAAAATGAAGTTCTCAATAATAGTTCCAGTTTTTAATGGAGAAGAGACAATATATGGATGTATAAATGCCTTAATTAATCAAGATTATCATAAAAAAGATTATGAAATAGTGGTTGTAAGTGATGGTTCTACAGACAATACCCTAAAAATTGTTAAATCATTTAAACCAAGTTTAGTAAAATTAATAGATTCTAAACACATAGGTAAAATAAAAATAAGAGAACTGGGTGCAAAAACAGCTAAATATAATCATTTGCTTTTTATTGATGCAAGGTGCATAGTTGACAAAAATATATTAAAAAATCTTAAAAATTTAGATTATCAACCAACAATTGGTTATGCATTACCGGCTAAAAATCACAGTAAAAAGGATAGATTTTTTTATTTATTAAGAAAAAAATATTATTTACAACCAAAAAAAGACATTTTACTCGATAAAAATAACCTATTAAAACGATTTCCAAAAGGTACAGGGATATTATTGTGCAACAAAAAATTATTTTTAGAATGTTTGCCAAGAAGAAATACAGAAACAAAACAAATTAATGATGATATAGAATTTTTTAATAATTTAGTAAAAAGAAAAAAAATTTTAAAATCATTAAAAATAAAAGCAACTTATTATGAAAGAAAAAAAGGTATCTTTAAAAGATGGTATTTAAGGGGTTTAACATTTGCAGATTTTTATATAATTCAAACAAAAAAACATTATGCTAGCTTTTTATTATCCATTTTTCTAATATCCATAGCTTTATTTTTAGCAATATTTATTCCTAAAATAATTATCTATGAAATTTTATTGATTATAATTTTATTTTTATTATCATCTATTTATATTGCTGAAAAATCTAAGGATATAATAACAATAATTCCGTTTTTAGCAACAATAACTTCCGCATTTATCTTAGGAATTATTAGAAGAAAAATAAAGTTTATTTTAATTTATTTCACAATCTTAATAACGATTTTAGTATCATTAAAAATAATATAAAATGAAAATCTTATATCCATTGCAAAGAAAAGGATTCGGAGGAAATGTTTATTTTAATAATCTAATCAAAGCCCTGTCCAAATATGCAAATACAGAAATAGTTAAAGTAACCTTGCCAAGTTTACGCGGTTATATCCCTCCGTCTTTCAAATTTTTAATAAAAAAAGAAAAAAGAAATTGCGATATTGTTCATACAAATGAGAATATTGGTTTTAGTGTAAAATTAAAATCTAAGCCCTTAGTTGTTACAGCACATCATTCTGTTTTTGATCCAATATTTCAAAAATATACTACAAAACTCCAAAAGATTTACCATTATTTATTTTTACATAGATATATGAAAAAATCTTTTAAAAGAGCTGATGTTGTTATTGCAGTTAGTAATAATACTAAAAATGAAATAATTAAAGAATTTAAGATTGATAATATTGTTAGGATATATAACGGCATAGACACAGATTTTTTTAAACCTCTAAAGTTAATTAACTCCAATAAAGAAAAAAGAATTAAACTACTATTTGTTGGGAGTTTGATTAAAAGAAAGGGTGTAGATTTACTGCCAAAAATTATGGAAAAATTGGGAGATAATTTTATATTATACCACACAGGTACTAAAAGATTTGAGAATCCAAATATTATTCCAATTGGAAAGCTTGATAATAAATCTTTAATAGAATGGTATAACTCTTGTGATATATTTTTGTTTCCTACTCGTTTAGAGGGATTTGGTTTGTGTGTAGCAGAAGCAATGGCTTGTGAAAAACCAATTATTACTACAAATTGTTCATCTTTACCAGAATTGGTAGTTGATGGTAAAGGTGGATTTTTATGCGAGAAAGATAATATAAATGATTTTACTGAAAAAATTTTATCTTTATCACAAGATGAAAATTTGAGAAGAGAAATGGGGAAGTTTAATCGAGAAAGGATAATTAATAATTTTTCAATAGAACAAATGGCAAGGGAACATTATGATCTTTATTCAAATTTAGGTGAGAAATAATTTAAGTTTTTTCTTAAAATTATACTCAAGAATTATTGATACTTGTTTCATATTTTGGTTCTAAAAAGATTCCAATGCCATAGGTAAAATTTTCTTTATTAAGATTCTTAATATTAAAATTCTTAATCACCTTCCCTCTTCTTTCATTCACAAAATATTTAATTTTAAACCCATTATTTTCTATAAAATTTTGAATGTCTTTTCTCTCATCCTTATTGAGTAATATAGGATGATATTCAAAAAATATCTTTAGATGTGGATTTCTTTTAATTATTCCATTCATACCCTTTAAAATATTCTTTTCATAACCTTCTACATCCATTCTAACAAAATCAATCTTTTCGTCAGGAAACAAATTATCTAAGGTATCTATTTCTATTTGAATTTTTTGTAGTTCTTCAGTCGGTTTTTTATTTTTATTTTCAACTCTTGATTCATTCCATCTATTAGACATAAAAAAATTAGTCTGTTCTTTTTTACCCCCAATACACTTATTTATAAGAATAACTTTATTATACTTATTTAAAGCTACATTCTTAACCAAAATATCAAAGGATTTTGGATTTGGTTCTATCCCCCAAATTTTACCTTTACCACCCTCCATAATCTTTGCTTCCATCAAAAGATAATAACCCAAATTAGCCCCCACATCAATAACATTCATATCTTTATGACATTCTTTAAGAAATATTTTAGTACAAAGTGGTTCCCTAATACCTTTTAATATTAGTTCCTTGGATAATCCTTTATCATCTGATGGAAGTATCATTATGCTCCCATTGATTTCTTTTTTTATTGAAGACTTACCTTGTATTGCCTTTTTGTAAGTATAATTTTCTAGAGATCTTTTAAGTGTTTTAAATGGATTAATAACATTAGTTATAACTCTAATAAAATCAGTTTTATTAGTTTTATAGTGGTAATTTAACCTGTTAATGATTTTTTTCATTATTAAACATGAACATTTTAAAATAAAGATTTTTTAAAAAATATAAAATCTTTTTTCTTTAATTCTCTTAATATAACAAGTATAAAAATATATACTACCACACATATTAGGTATTTTATTATTAACAAAAAACCACCAACTAAAAAATAATTTTTAGCGATAAAGTAAATAATAAATCCGCTTAACATTATTTTTATTATGGATTTTTTATAGGTGAAAACATTGAATTTTTTTATTATATAAATACTAATAATAATAAAACCAATAAAAATAGATATACTTGTTGCAAGTGCTGCTCCAATTAATCCTTTTTGCGGAATAAATATAAAATTTAAGATTATATTTAATATTAAAATAATACCTCCGATAAACATAGAAATTTTAGGTTTACCACTACCAGATATTATTGCAATAAATAGATTAAACAATGCAAAAAAACCAAGTCCAATAATTAATATGGATAAAGTGGGAGCAACATTTATATTTCTAATAAAAGTTTCAGAATAAAGCAATCTAATTATTTCTTTAGAAGTTGCAGAAATTAGAAGTGTTAAAGGAACTAGGATCATTAAGCTATATCTTAATCCAGATTTTATATAGGTCCTTACTTTTTCTATATTTTTAAAAGCAGTAGATTCAGAAATTAATGGAAATAGCACTATGCTTAAAGGGAAGATAAAGTATAAGGGGGTTTTTGCAATTGTCGATATTGCAGTGTAGTATCCTGCCAAGGTATTTGATATACTTGATTCTGATAAACTTTTAATAAGATATAAACTGGTTTCTGGTAGTAAAAGTGTAAATAAACCCAATATGGTTATTGGAAATGCAAACCTCCAAGTTTTTTTAAAATAACCCCATAAATAACTAAGTTTAAGTTCTTTAAAATAGGATATAAATTTCTCTTTTTTTCTAATAACATAAATAAACAAACATAGAAAAAACATTATTGTAGAAGAAAGAACAAAACCAATGATTCCCCCTAGTATAGAATATCCTATTAATACTAAACCAATTATTAATACAAATTTTAAGATAGAATAAATTCCATGTAATATTGCTTGTTGTTTGAATTTTTTTAATCCACTAATATATGCTACAAATATAGAATACAAAGGAAATGAAATAAAAGCAAAAGAAGCTACTTTTAGATAGGGTGTTAAAGTGATATCATTAAATAATAAGGAAATCCATTTTGCGCAAAAGAAAAATATTAAAAAAACTACGATACTCATTATAGATTGAAAAAAAAGTATGTTTCTTTTTATTATTTCAGCCTTTTCAGCCTTTTCAGAAATAAATTTTGTTACAGCTCGACAATATCCACGAGCTACCACTACATTTACTACAGTAACTAATGAAATAATAACGCCATATATACCTAATTTCGCTGGACCTAAAACTCTTCCTAATATTAGATATGTTAAATATCCAAAGAAGTAAAACATTAGATTTGCTATTCCAAGATATTTAACGCTTTTTCCTAAATGCATTTTATTCCTTTTTTAAAATAAGAACAACAGGACCATTAACTACACCAGTATCAGTGAGATAAGGCCCTTCAACCACTTTAACAAATGTAAGGCCAAGACTTTGTAAATAGTTTATTTTAGATTCTGTTAGTGGATAAACAAATTCTGGTTGTATCCTCTCCCACATATCTATTTCTATATAGGTGGGAATCTTATTTGTTTTAATTATATATTCAAAATCTTTTTTATCCGGATAACCTGCTAAATTTCCTCCGTTTTCTACTTCTTCAATTCCAGAAAAAGCCCTAAGAGTTCTTACACTTGCTGAATAAATAATTGCATTTTCTTCCACATTATCCTTCAACCATTCACCAGCTTCTCCAAATCCAGTATAAGTATATGATTTTGCTGTATTCAAATCTTTTCCTAAACCATAAGATGGAATTGCAACCAATACTATCAACCCTATAAAAACCCAATTACTTATTTTAATCCTAGAGAATTTTTTGATATATATACCTAGCTCAAATATAACCCATCCAACCATTAAATAAATGGCTGGCAAACAAGGCAATAAATATCTTGGTACTGTCCCAGGATGTAAGAGAGTGTACAACCCCCATATAGATAATACCCAACTAAATAATAAAAAATGCCCTTTAGTTTCATGTGAAATTTTAAAGTGTGATATCTTAAAGTATACTAGCATAAAAGTTATAAAAATTATAATTATTGCAATAAATATAATATTAAATATGGTAAGTGTTTGATTTCCAGTCAAGATAAATAAAATATTCTCTGTAGGTTGCAACCTATTAACAATAGTTTTACCTGTTGAAATCAGACTACCTGCTGTAACATGTGTAATTCTGCCAAAATTGGATAAGTTAATAATTAAAAGTGGAGACATAATTAATGCGAATAAGCCAATAGCTAAGAGAATCTCTTTTTTTCTTATAAATTTTAAGATCTTAAAATTATATCTTAAAATAAAATAAAATCCTATAAATGGAAGAATAAAATATCCGGCATTCTTAGTATATATTGTTAATGCAGAACTAATAACAAATGCTATTAACCATTTTTTTAGTTTAGTATTTTCATATTTTATTAAACAAAATGCAACCAGAGTAAACATTGTAGTTAATGGAACATCTAATAATGTTCTACTGCCTATAAACCAATATAAATGGTTAACTGACAATAAAATTGCGGCCATTAATCCAACTGGTCTATTTTTTAACTCTTTACCTAAGAAATAAATCAGAACAATACCAGCCAATCCAAATAATAAGATAGTAACCCTGCCAGCAATAAAACTATTCGTAAAAATATTAAAAAAAGCCATAATAGTTGATGGAAAATAAGATACTACTTCTGCAAATTCTTTTGAAAAAAGATAAAATGGTGATTGTAAGAGTTTATATCCATACCATTGATATAGTGCTTCATCTGGCCATATACTATCTACAAATAGAAATTTTAGTTTTAGATATAAACCTATTAAAAAAACAACTATAAATGCAATATTATATTTATTTTTAAGAAAAGAATAAAGTCTTTTTCTAAAGTCCATAATATTTACATTACCCAATGTTTTAAAAATCTATCCGATGCCATGAAAATATTTAAATAAGCAAATGTTTTTATCATAATAATGGATCTATTAGGAATACCTCCTATAACATTATCCCTATTGTTAATTCCATTAGTTATTTGGAGTATTATCTGGAAAGGAATAGCGTTATGGAAATGTGGAAGAAATAATCATTTGGTATGGTTTATAGTAATTTTGATATTTAATACTGCAGGAATTCTACCAATTGTTTATTTATTATTCTTCCAGAAAAAGAAAAAAAAGAAGTGATTTTGCCAACATCAACTTTATAAAATCTTTTCTTTTAGACTGATCTATGAAAGTTGTTGTTTTAGGTTGTAAGGATTTTCCAGCATTTAAGTACGGTAAAGATGTTGGTGGTATAGAAGTATTTTGCAATGATATTCTAAAGAGAATTAAAGACATAGATTTCTATCTTTTTGTTAAAAAATACAAAAGTGCACCAAAAGAAGATAAAATTGAAAATATTCAAATTTACAGAATTCCTTATATTGATTTTCCATTATTAAGAACAGTTTCATTTAATTTTTTAGCTTTTTTTAAAACTTTAAAAATTAAAGCTGATTTAATCTGGGCACATGAACCTTCCGCAGGATTTTTTGCTTATTTTTTAAGTAAAATAAAAAAGATTCCTTATATCTTGCATATTCATTCAAGAGGGAGTTTAGAATCTGGGAAATTACTAAGAAGATTAGGTTTAAAATTTTTAGAATCTTTTGCATATAAAAATCCAGATAAAACAATTTTTGTTTCTCAAAAAATTGAAAAAGAATTACAAAAAAAAAGAGTTTTTATTCCGGTTGGTGTTGATATTAAGAAATTTCAAAATAAAAATCAAGCATCTTTATTAAAATTTTTTGAAGATAAGAAGAAAATTTGTTTTGTTGGAAGATTACACGAAGTTAAGGGTATTAGATACCTTATTTTAGCTTTTTCTAAAATAGAGAATGAAAATATAAGACTTTTTATAATTGGAGAAGGTGATCAAAAGAAAAAGTTAAAGAATTTAGTTAAGGAATTAAAGATACAAGACAAAGTTGTATTTTTAAGAACTAATAAAATAGAGAGTTTATTGCCATTTATGGATTTATTTGTTCTTCCATCTTTATCTGAAGGAACACCACATACAATTCTTGAAGCACTTGCCTGTAAGATCCCAATAGTTGCATCAAATGTCGGAGAGATTCCAAGTTTGATTAATAAAGACTATTTGGTTGAGCCAAAAAATGTTGAAGATTTGAAAAATAAAATCTCGTTAGCATTAAAAGAAAAATATATTTGCAATTTAGACAAAAAATATTTAATAGAAAATGTTGTCAAAAAAATTGAGAGTGAATTAAGATGAAAATAGCAATGGTAATTCCAGATTTTCCACCCATTATTGGTGGTGGAGAAATTTTTGCTTATGAAACAGCTAAAAGATTAGCAAAAAAGAATGAGGTCCATATTATCACAAGGTTACCAACAAAAGAACACTTTAAAAGAAATAATACTAAATATGAAAAATTACCTGCTTATGAATTTTCAGAAAATATTCATATTCACAGAGTTAAATTTTTTGATGCAAGGGATATAAGATTACTTTCATCAATTTTCCCAATGTATTTTAAATTATTACAAGTAATTAAAAAATATAAAATAGATTTAATACAAGGGGTTATGATATTTCCAGCAGCACAAATTTGTGCTTTAGCAAAAATAAAAACTAAAAAACCATTTTTTTTAACATTACAAGGATTTATTATAGATGTAGTAAGAGAAGATAAAACAATTTTTGATTTATATCTTGGATTACTAAAACCTTTAGCAAAATTTGGGATAAAAAAAGCTGATTTTGTACATTGTGTTTCTAATAATGTAATGAGAAAAGCTTTAGAATTTTATAGAGCAAGTAAAATAAAAATAATTCCCAACGGGGTTGATACAAAATTATTCTCACCAGATATTAAAACAAATATCAGAGAAAAATTTAATATTAAAAAGGATGAAATTCTTGTTGTGACAGTTTCTAGATTGGCACCTAAAAATGGTATAGAATATCTTGTTAAAGCAGCAAAACAAATTTCACAAAAACAAAAAAACATAAAATTTTTAATTGTTGGCGGGGGACCACTAAAAGAAAAACTTAAAGATTTATCCTCTGGTTTTGAAAAAAATATAATTTTTACAGGCAATATACCCCATGATGAAACTCCAAAATTTTTAGCAACATCAGATATTTTTGTAAGACCTTCAATAACAGAAGGTTTTGGAATTTCATTTGTAGAAGCAATGTCTTGTGGTCTACCAGTTATAACTACTGAAGCTGTTGGTAAATTAAAAATTCTTAAAGATAGAGAACATGGATTCATAATTAAATCAAAGAATGTTGATGAATTAGTTATTACATTAAATAAACTTATTAAAAATAAAAACTTAAGAAAAGAATTTGGAGAAAAAGCAAGAAATTATGCTATTAACTATTATAATTGGAATATTGTTGTTGAGAAAATAGAAAAAGAGATGCTTAAATTAGTATAATTAATTTCTTTTAATAAGTTTGTAAGCATATAATCTTTTTAGATGTAAAATATAATTAAAATATTCTCTTGAATTTAGTTTACTCTCACCAACACTTCTATTTAAAAAAACATAAGGAATTTCTTTAACAGTTTTATAATTCCCTTTTACTAAAATTTCTAATAATATCTTGTAACCAAGGGGATTTAATTTAACATTATCAATAATTTCTTTTTTAAAAAAGAAAAAACCAGACATAGGATCTTTTATTTTTGTAAGTGGTCTGGCTAAGGAAGTAGCAATCATTGATATTAATTTTCTATAAAATGGCCATTCTTCTACGCTACCATCTTTAATTAATCTAGAACCAATAACTAAATCAGCTTCATTATCTAGAATTGGCTGTAATAATTCTGAAATCTTGGCTGTTGGATGGCTTAAATCAGAATCTATAACACCAAAAATATCACCGTCAGCAGAGTTAAAGCCAGCTAAAACTGCTGAACTTAGACCAAGTTTACTTTCTCTTTTGATAACCTTTACAGGATATTCTTTAGATAGATTTTCTGCAATTTTAGCTGTACCATCAGGAGAATTGTCGTCTACTATTATTAATTCCACATCAAAATTATAACAATCTTTGAATACACCCAAAATAAGTCTTTCTATATTTTTAGATTCATTATAAGTTGGGGTTATTAGTGAGATTTTCATTGCCTTAAATTAATAAGATGATTAATAGAATTAATCCAATAATACTTATTATTGACCCTATAAGATCATAAGTAGTTTTTTCCCAAATTAATTCTACTGTATTAGTATTAGCCACTTCAATTAGCATTAAATCAGTAAATGTTCTATAAATTTTCAATTTATTTCCATCCTCATCATAAGCTTTCCAGTGTGGAGAATAATTTATTTTTATGTATATGGGTACTTTCTTATCAGATTTTTCTAAGTTAATTGATATCTTTTCTATTCCAATATTATAATCTAAGGTATTTTTACCATTAAATTCAATTGGTTTTATATCTAATATATTATTTACTTCCAAACCAGTTTCAATTTTTTCTTGTAACAAAGGTATTTTGTAGTATTTTTTTAGTATTAGTTCTTCTTCATTTAATCGTCCAAGATATATCACGGGTTTAAATTCAGGAATTTCAATAACAGGCCTTACATTTTTTGCTCTATAAACTTTAAAATTATGGATTTCTATTTTAGTGGGAAATTTTTCAGGTTCTAAAAAATATTTTATTGGATTCTTGAACATGCTAAAACTAAAATCATAAATTTTTTCAGTACAATTTCCTAAATTGAATAAAAATTCGTATTCATCAGATATTAAATCTTCTTGTGTTATAAATATTTTAGCCCCAACAAAACTTAAATAATCATTATATTCTTTTGGAGTTATTATATAATCTCTCCTTGGTCTTGGTCCCATGCTCCCTTTAACACCAGACACATTAAAAAGGAGTGGAAGGATATTTGGATCAGCATAATATCTATACTTATTATCGGTTAAATATGGTTTCAATCTTTCATAATTATCAAATAAATATAATTTTTCACAAGAATCTTTGGTTATAATTCCATTATCTTCAATTAACTTTATTCCATCTTGTCTTAAATATACATTAATTAATAATCCAGAAAAAATGAACCACAATATTAAAAGGAAATATCCAATTTTTTTAAACTTAATAGATTTAATTATTTTAAAAAAACCGTAAGATAAGAAGACTAACAATAATATTGATGTTAATATTGTTGCTTTAAACCGACCTATAAATACTTTGTTTAATATTCTTGCTAATCCCAATGGTAAATAAGGAAAAACAACAACAGGTATAATGGATAAAAAAGCTAAAACTGTTGTAAAATAAGATAAGACTTTATATTTTTTGAATAATTTAAAGAGACCATATAATGCTAATAAAATAAAAGGTCCTAAGGAGACTAAATAAATAAATATTGGGTTAAATCCAGTTAGTGTATCTGCCCAATAAACCTGTTCTATTAAAGCAGGGAATAACCAAAATCCAGCTAGTAAAATAGAAATAAATAAACCTAATGCTATTTTTATTGCTCTCCAGATATCAATAAATAAGAAGGTAATAAAGAAAGAAAGAGCTAATAATGCAAATAAGCTATGGTGGAAAATTAAACATAAAAACATAAAAAATACAAATAGCAAATGGTCAATTTTTGTTCTTTCTTTTAAACCAATTATACTTAACCCTAAAAATCCAAATCCTAATGCTAAGAAGTTCGTATGATGCCCCTGTATAAATACTTCATTAATAAATCTTGCAAAGAAAATTAGTAAAACAGAACTAATAAATGCTATTTTTTTATTGCTAAATCTAGAAACAAATACATAGAAAGCTAGAACAGTGAAAATATAACTTACAATATTGATTAGTATGTCATTAAAGATGACAGGCAGGCCTGTTATTAATGTTGAAATAATGACCAAAATATGAGTTCCAGGAGCATACATTTGTAATAAAGGATAACCTATATGCCAAAAAGGCACCCAATTAACAAAAGTTTGTTTTATTGGTAGTAAAAAATTCCATAAAAATATATTTTTAGCATGATAAGCCCAAAAATCAGTTGCAGGAAATTTAGATATTAAAAAAGTGATTATTGGTATTGCCAGAGAAAGACAAAATATAATTAAGAATTTAGTATTCTCTTTTTTGTCTTTAATAAAAAATCTTAAATTGATAAAAAATAAAATAGATAGTAAAGATAAAATTGTAATAAATAAGATTTTAATAGGTAAAGTTACACTAAATAATTTTAATTCACTTAAGATAATTCCAATCAAAACTAAAATACCAATACCTAAACCTAAACTATATGTGACAAATTCAATTAAACTAAGATCTTTTTTATCAAAAATAGAAAATAGGTTTAATCTTTTTTCCATCTTTTTATTTTAAAAAGAAAAATTTAAATAACTTGTCAAATCTAAGAAAAAAGAGCATTCTGGGATTCTATACTTAATAATGGAAATTAATATAAAAGGATTCTTTTTAGGTGAAGAAAATGAAAAATGTTAAAGAGGAAACTCTTAAGGCTTTGGATTTAAGGATTTTTGGATTTTATGAAGATATCATTAAATTGAAGAAAGGTATAATTCCTTTGCCAAAAGTGGCTAAATATCATCCAACCTATGTTTGTAATCATAATTGTATCGGTTGTGATTATTCTGAACAAAATAAAAAATTTCATTATTCAACTCCAAATAAAGATGCTCATAAGTTAATTGATGAGTTCATAAGACTTAAGGTAAGATCTGTAGATTTTTCTGGAGGTGGAGAAGCAACTTTACACCCCGAATTCAATAATATGGTATTGAAATTAGCTAAGCATAAAATTAGTATGGGCTTGTTAACTAATGGAAGTATGTTAAAAGGAGAGTTACTGAAAAATATGGTAAAATATGGGGCATATATCCGGATTAGCTTAGAATCTGGAAGTGAAGAAATTTTTAAGAAAGTTAAAAGGACGGGTGATGAAGAATTCCAAAAGATTTTAGAGAATATAAGGAATGCTATTAAATTTAGAGAAAAACTTAATCCAGCTTGTGATATTAGTCTTAAGTTTACAGTTGGTAAAGAAAATTATGAAGATATGGAAAATGCTATTAAATTAGCAATGGATTTGGGTGTTGATTCTATACAATTTAAACGTTATAGAAATGTTGGGGATATGTTTGAAGATTGGAGAAAATTAAATTTAGTTTTAGATTCTTTAAAAAAAGAATATAGTGCTAGAATTCCTGTTCTAGGTGGTTTTACTCCTTCAAAATTAATCGGAAATTGTTGGTTAAATCCATTAGAATTTGTAATAGATGCTTATGGTGATGTTTATATGTGCCATTATTATAAACACAGGATGAAAGACCACCATCTAGGAAATATGTTAAAACAAAAACTTGAAAGTTTTTGGGGGAATAAAGAACATTGGAATAAAATTAGGAAAATAGATTCTAAAAAATGCAATGTTTATGATTGTTCTTTCCACCATAAAAATGCTTTAATGGATCAATGCATTGATAGAAAAATTTTGGATTTTATCTAAGGTAAGCTTTATAAGTTTTACTATGTGTTTTGTGGAGTATAAAATGGGATATATAAATACAACTTTTGCATATGGAAATGGTCCTTATTCAAGATGTGTTGAGTGGGCTATTGAAGTAAATAATGTGAGAGAGGAAAAAGGGCTAAAAAGACTTCAAATTATAGTTCCTTTAGTTTATCCTGGAAGGCAAGAGAGGATTATGAAAGAGGAAATTGCAATAAATGTTTCTTCTGATTTTATAGAAAAACATCCTACCGAAATTTTATTAGATAGAAGACAAGGAGAACTACTCGCTAAATTAATGTTCAAAGGTGTAGATTATGGAGAAAATTTAGAATTATTAACTAAAGACTATCAAAATATTGAAAATACTATTCAAGAACATCTTGATGGGAAAAGGGAAGTTGAAACATTTGATGGCCTTATTTATGGGGTAGATTTGAGAGATATAGAATTGCAGTTAGGATTAAATAACAGAATGCAAACTGACTTACCAAATCAATTTTATACAGCAGCTGGAGCAGGCCCTTTTGATGAAGTATTAGAAAGAGCAATTTCTGATTCTGAAGTTAAATTTGATAGAGAAGTTATGAAAGCAGCGCTTCCAATTGCAAGAAGGATGATTGAAGGCCAAAAACTTATCATGTCAAATGATCCTGGTGTTTTCTCTTATGATGATAAAAGAAAACTTAGAGATAATGAAATGTCTACTCCTCCGTTTATACATTCTCCTAAACCTGATAATACTGAATTACCTGGTAAAGGGATTTATTTATTGATGACTGGAATTGATGGTGTAAGAGAAAGTGGAATGTATGGTGCTGTGGCTGATTTAGGAATGCAAATTTATGCTCCTAGTTTTTCTATTAAAGATCTGCCTGAGAAGGTTAGAGAAAAGGTAATTGCTTTAGGACCTAGTCAAATTAATAACCCAAATGTAGTTGCTCAGTATGCAAGAGCCGGTTGGAGTACAGTTTGGCTTTCACATTTGGCTGAGAAAGGGTTTTTAACTCCACAGTATAATAAAAAAGATGATCCCGAAATGCTTTTTAATGAAAGAGGAATTAAAAAATTAAGGTTAGGGGCAATAATCGGTATGGATCCAAAGTCTGCATTAGAAGAAGCAATTGCTTTAGCAGAAGAAACTAGTGCGGGATTTAATAAAAGTTTAAAAGAAAAATATGGAACTCTTGATGGGATTAGATATAGTGCAGAAGCTGTTGTAGACTATATGCTAACAAAAAAAGCTGGTTGATAAAGTTAAATAAGATTAAATCTTCAATCTATTTCCTAAAAATAATTAATAGTTATATTTTATGATAGGGATTTTTAAAAACCCTTAACAAATAAAATGATCCCAGTATGTGAACCAACTTTAAAAGGAAATGAATTAAAATATGTTTCTGATTGTATTAAAACTGGCTGGGTATCTGGTGTAGGAAGTTATGTTACTAAGTTTGAGGAAGAATTTGCTAAATACTGTAGTGTTAGTTATGGGGCATCTTGTAATAGTGGTACAGCGGCCTTGCATTTAGCTTTAGAAGCATTAAAATTAGAAAAAGGTAGTGAAGTTATTATTCCTAATTTTACTATGATATCTACAGCATTTGCTGTTCAATATGCGGGATTAAAGCCAGTTGTTGTTGATGCTGATCCAAAAACTTGGAATATTGATGTTTCTCAAATAAAAGATAAGATATCAGATAAAACTAAAGCAATAATTGCTGTACATATCTATGGTCACCCTTGTGATATGGATGAAATAAACAAAATTGCTAAAGAAAATAATTTGTTTGTTATAGAAGATGCTGCAGAGGCACATGGAGCAGATTACAGGGGCAGGAAAACTGGTAATTTATCTGATTTAGCTTGTTTTAGTTTTTATGGTAATAAAATTATAACAACAGGAGAAGGTGGTATGATTCTTACCAATAATAAAGAGTTTGCTGAAAGAATGAAATATTTAAGAAATTTAACTTTTAAGGAACCAAGATTTATTCATGATGAAATTGGATGGAATTATAGAATGCCAAATACAAATGCAGCAATTGGTCTTGCCCAATTAGAAAGAATTGAAGAATTAATTAATGGTAGAAGAGATAATGCAAAATGGTATAATGAATTACTAAAAGATGTTGATGGAATTACTTTACCAGTTGAACAATCTTATGCCAAAAATGTTTATTGGATGTATGGTATTGTGATAGAAGATGATTTTGGAATTATTAGAGATCAAGTTATAGAAAAATTATTGAAATTAGGTATACAAACAAGAGCATTTTTTTGGCCAATGCATTTGCAGCCTTCAATTAATACTAAAAATAAAAATGATTATTTTCCTGTTTCTGAAAAATTAGGAAAACAAGGGTTATATTTGCCATCAAGCAGTCATTTGACTAAAGAACAAGTAGAAGAAATTGTTGAAAAAATAAAATCATTAAAAAAATGAAAAAAATAGTTTCAATTATATTACCCACACTTAATGAAAGGGAAAACATAAAAGAAGTTATTGATAGTGCTCTTTATCATATAAAGCATCCAGTTGAAATCTTAGTAGTGGATGATGATAGTAAAGATAAAACCTGGCAGTATGTTCAAGATTTAGAATATAAAAATGTTAGAGTTATAAGAAGAATGAAAAATCCAGGGATAGCTGCTTCTGTGGGTGAAGGTATAGAAAAATCCCTAGGAGATATTGTTGTTTGGTTAGATGCAGATATGAGCCATCCTCCAAAACATATTCCACATTTACTAGAAGAAATTGATAAAGGTTATGATATTGTAATAGCTTCCAGGTTTGTTCCTGGTGGAAAAGATTTAAGATCAAAATTAAGAATATTTACTAGTTACCTCTTTAATCTTTATGCAAATATATTATTAGGAAGAATAAGAGATTATGATAGTGGTTTTATAGCAGTTAATAAAAAAGTATTTGATAAAATTAAATTTCCTGGAGAAGGCTACGGATATTATTTTATTAAATTTGTTTATGAGTGTAAAAAAAATGGATTTAAAATTAAAGAAATTCCTTTTGTAAATGTTGATAGAGAAAAAGGAGTTTCTAAAACAGCAGATTCTTTTTTAAAATTACTTAAATGGGGTTTTATTTATGGAAAAGAAGTTTGGAAAATAAAATTTGGAAAATGAAGATTATATTATTAAATCCACCTTATAATGAAGAGGAAATGTCTGGGAAAACTAGTTTGAAAAGAGTATCAAATGTAATTCCACCTTTAGGTCTTGCTTATTTAGCTGCTGTCTTAGAAAAAGAAGGTTATAAGGACATTAAAATAATAGATTGCCTTCTTGGGTTAGAACATAATAAACTTATTAAAATTTTACAAAAAGAAAAACCAGATATATTGGGAATGATGACAACTTCTACTACTTTTTATAGTGTTGTTAATGTGGCAAAAGATGTTAGAAAATTATTACCTAAAACAGTAATTGTTATTGGTGGACCACATGTTACATCATTGCCAAAAGAAGCAATGAAACATGGAAATCTTTTTGATGTTGGTATTACTGGAGAAGGGGAGATTACTTTATTAGAAATTGTTAAAACTATTGATAAAAAAGGATGGCCAACAGATCTTAAGGAAGTTGATGGATTAGTTTATAAAAAAGAAGATAAAATTGTTTTTACAAATCCAAGAAAATATATTGAAAATTTGGATGACATTCCACACCCAGCAAGACATTTATTGCCTCCACTAAAGAATTATCATCCAACAGCAGCTTCTTATAAAAAATTACCTTATGCTGTTATGATAACAAGTCGTGGTTGCCCTTCTCTTTGCACATTTTGCGATAGATCTATTTTTGGTGTTATTTATCGAGAATATAGTGCAGAATATGTTTTAGAGGAAATTGACGAACTTATTAACAAATATGGTGTTAAGGAAATAAGATTTTTTGATGATACATTTACTCTTAATAAAAGAAGATTATTCAAAATTTGTGATGGCTTAAAAAAGTATAACCTTTCTTGGACATGTTTGACTAAAGTCAATCTAATTAATGAAGAAATGTTGAGAAAGATGAAGGAAGCAGGATGCTGGCAAGTTCTTTATGGACTTGAATCTGGTGATGAAAGGATAATGAAATTATTGAAGAAAGGAACTACAGTGGAAGATAATGAAAGAGCAGTAGAACTTACACATAAAGTTGGTCTAAGTGTTAGGGCAGATTTTATAATTGGAACACCAGGAGAAACCTATGAAAGTGCTAGAAAGACTGCAGATTTTGCTAAAAGAATGAATATGGATTTTGCTCATTTCAATAAGTTTACACCCTATCCAGGAACTGAAATTTATAATAATTTAGTAAAACAAGGATCCAAATTTAATTTTGACATCCCCTATAGTCAATTAGATCATAAACATAGTATATATGTTCCAGAATCAATAAATATGTCTGAAGAAGAATATGGAGAATTTATTAATGGTTTATACAAGGAGTATTATTTAAGACCGCAATACATATTCAAACAAATTTTTGGAATAAGATCTTTTGAAGATATTAAAAGATTGTTTAATGGATTTTTAGCTATTATTGGGCTTTAAACTTTAAAGAAAACCTTATAAACATTTTTTTTGAATTTAATTTCAATATGAAGATATTAATAGTTACAACAATATTTCCACCAGATATAGGTGGACCAGCTACTTATAGTTATGAAGTTGCTAGAAGGTTAACTAAATTGGGACATAAAGTTGTTGTAGTTGCTTATGGGAATAGGAAAAATAAAAAAATTGGCGGATTCTACGTTTATTATATAAAATACCCAAAAATATCTAAAATATTTAATTATCCTTATAGGTTAATAAATGCATTTTTTGTTATTAAGAAAATTGCTAAAAAATTCAATCCAGATATTATATATGCTCAAAATCCAGATATGGCTGGAATTCCTTCTTATTTAGTATCAAAACTTTATAGAAAAAAATTTGTATTAAAATTTGTTGGTGATTGGGTTTGGGAATTTGCAAAAAACAAAAATCTAACAGATCTAACATTAGAAGATTTTTATAATGGTACTAAGGATAAACCAATAATCAAAATAATGAAGAAAGTTGAGAAAAAAATAATAAATTCTACTAATCAGATTATAACTCCAAGCTACTATTTAAAATCATTACTAAAAAGTTGGTCTATTAAACCAAAGATAGATGTAGTTTATAATGCAGTTAAATTAGATAAATTCGATAAAATTAATTTAGAAGGGAAGAATATAATTGCTGTTGGAAGACTTGTTCCTTGGAAAAAATTTGATGATATTATAAAAATAATATCAAAAATAAATGCTAATTTATTGATTATTGGTTCTGGTCCAAAACTTGAAGATTGGAAGAACTTAGTTAATAAACTAAATCTTAATAAAAAAGTTAAATTTCTTGGAAGCTTAGGTCGTAAAGAAACATTGGCTTATATAGAAGCTTCTGATATTTTGATTTTACCTTCTCTTTATGAAGGACAATCTCATGTATTGCTAGAAGCTATGGCATTAAAGACACCAGTAATTGCTTCTAATATTTCTAGTAATACAGAATTAATTAAAGAAAGAGGCATTTTAATCAAACCAGGAGATTTAGAGCAGTTAGAAAAAGCAATTAAGGATACTTTGAATGGTAAGAATTATACTTCTGAAGCTTACAATTTTATTAAAAGAAATAACACCTGGGATATTTTAGTTAAAAAAACTTTAGAGGTATTAAAATGAGAGTTTTGATGTTAGGCTTAGATGAGTTCTCAAGTAACCTTAAGAAATCCAGCCCATTTTTTATTCATCATAAGAAATTTACAGATTATGTGGGAGAAATTCATAATCTATGTATTTCTAAGGATAAGAATTTTGAATTTAATTATTATAAGGATAGTAAGATTCATACAATTAAAACTTCAAAAATATTGTTTCCAATTAAATCTTTTTTTGTTGGTTTGAAATTAATTAAAAAGTATGATCTACAGGTAATTCATACACAAGATCCAATCTTAACTGGATTACCAGGATTTTTACTATCTTTATTTACAAAAAAAAGTTTAATAGTAAGTTTTTATGGTTTTATTCCAGACGATAAATGGATTAATAGTAAGTGGTATTTTAAAAGAAATAAATTCATAAAATCATTCTTAGAATCTTTAAAAGCTATTAGTTTAAGTTTCTTAAGTTATACTTTAGTTAGAATTATTTTATCAAAAGCAGAAAAAGTTAGAGTTTTAAATAAGGTTTTAGGAGATTATGCAATTAAACTTGGTTGTAATCCTAAGAAAATATTTATTATTCCCATGAGGGTTAGTTTGGAAAATTTACAAGAAAAAAAATTAAACAAAGATAAATTCATAATCCTTAATATAGGTCAATTAATTCCAAGAAAAGGTATTGATTATTTGATTAAAGCAATGCCATTAATATTAAGAGAGATACCAAATGCATGGTTATACATTGGTGGCTATGGTTTTGAAGAAGAATATCTTAAAAAAATTTCTGGTAAAAATATTAAATTTCTTGGTAGTTTAACATCAGAGCAAGTTTTACAAGAAATGGTAAATGCGAATATTTTTGTTTTACCAACATTATCAGAAGGAATGGGTCAAGTTTTGTTAGAAAGTCTATCTGTTAAAACTCCTATTATTACAACAAACGTTGGAGGTATATCAACTTTTATAAATAAAGATAATGGGATTTTAATTAAACCTTATTCAGTAAAAGAAATTGCTGATTCGATTGTTTTTATAAAAAAAAATTCAGAAAAAGCTAAGCAATTAACAGAACGAGGTTATGAATTGGTTAAAAGAAAATATAATTTAGAAAGAGTGGCCAAATTAGTTGGAGAATTAGTAAAATGAGAGTTTTAATGGGAGTTGCAACTGTAAATCCAAAAGATTCAGCAACAGGATTTATTTTGGATTTAATTAATAATTTATCAAAAAAAGTAGATCATATTTATTTAATAGCTTTACAAGGAGAAAATAAAAACTTGCCAAAAAATGTTACTTTATTTAAAATGCCCAAAGCAAGTAAAATTAAAAAGTTCTTTATTTTTAACAAATATATTTTAAAAATAATCTTAAGATACAAACCGAATATAGCTTTTACCCATATAAGGGAGTTTTTATCAATTAACATTGGAATGCTGTGTAAATTATTTAAAATACCACATGCATTTTGGTATTGCCAAGTTTATAAATCTAATTTAAGGAATAAAATTGCATTAATGCTCCCAGATTCAATCTTAACTTGTTCTGAAATTATTAAAGAAGACTATATTCGGGAATATAAAATTCCTAGAAAAAAAATAAAATTAGTTTATCATGGTATTAACTTTAAAAAATTTGAAATACCAAATAAAAATTTAAAAAAAGAAGGTAATCCAGAGTTATTAATTGTTAGTAGGATTTCTCCTGTAAAAGAAGTTGATATTTTAATAAAAGCAATCCAATTTGTAAAAAAAGAATATCCAAACGTTTTGTTAAATATAATTGGAAAACCTTCGGAGTTTACTTCAAGTAAGATTTTCTATGAAAAATTGAAACAATTAATCCAAGATTTAAAATTAACAGAAAATGTAAATTTTTTAGGAGAAATATCTAATAAAGAAATCTCCTCATACTTACATAAATGTGATCTCTTTATAGCAACCGGATTATCTTATAAAACTGTTTTAGAAAGTATTGCAGCTAAAAAACCAGTAATAATGCAAAAAGATTGTTTGGAATTAATATTTCCAGAATTATCAGAAGGGCAAAAACAACAAATTTCTTTTGAACCTCAAAATCCAATAGATTTAGCAAATAAAATTTTAAACTATATTAGTAAACCCTTGGATGAAAATTTATATGTCTTAACAAAAAATAAATTTGATATGCCTGTTTTTATTAACAAGGTTGTTGAAGAATTTAATAGACTAATTTAGTCTTTTATTTATTAAGTTTAGAATATCGTAATATTTATTAAGTTTAGAATATCGTAATATTTATCTTTTAAAAAGAGGTGTTGGAGAATTATAAATAAAAAGAATATTGTTAATTTTATTTTTATACTTATCCTTCTCATAACAGGTGCTATATTTGTTTTATCAGCAATATCATGGTTGTATATTGGGCCTGTAAAAATAACACAAGAAGTTTCATATACAAATGATACTTTAGATTGTGGATTTAATATAACCTGGTCGTGGGTTAATACATCGGTAAAGGCAAATGTAACATGGTTTAGAGATACAAATGGAACTGGTGGTTTTGTTTCTTTTTATGATGATAATGAAACTGAAATCGCATTAACCAATAATACTTTTGCCAATACAACAGCAACAGGGGATATAGAAGCAGTAGATACTCTTAAAAATTATATATTTAGGTGCCAAGTAACTACATATGATAATCTTACACATACTGCTGCATTAAATTCTTCTAATTTAACTATCCAAAATCTTGCTCCGATAATAAATGTAGATACAAATTTTGTAAATGCTAGTAATAATCACTCAATGATAGTTTGGGCAAACTTTTCTGATGCAGATAGTCCTTCTGATATGTCTGCTTGTAAATTCTTTGTATTGAATGAATCAATATGGAACACAGAAAGTAATTCGCCAACAACTGGAAATTGTACAACTTTATTAGATTTTAATAATGATAATTATCTTGTAAATGAAGAGTTAAATCTTACCATACAAGTATATGACGGATCAGCCTATCTTAATTCAACATCTAAAAATAATACTTTAGTTGATCCATTAGCACCTTTATGGCAAAATCAGAGTCAAAATAATTCTTTCCCCCGTACCGGCGGAGGTCCAGTAAGATTAAACGTTCAAGGAAAAGATTATGGAGTATTGTCTTTTGCTGTTCTTTCAACAAATGAAAGTGCTTCTTGGAATAATCATTCTACTCTTTATGGTAGCCCAAAGAATATGGGGAATGTGAGAAATGTGTTAAACTGGAGTAATTTTACTTGGAGTAATAGCAGTATTGTAGAGAATACGATAGTAGGTTGGCGTATCTGGTATAATGATAGTGTTGGAAATTGGAATAAAACAGACACACTTAATTTTACTATTACAGCTCCAACAACTTCAGGAGTGGGTAGTAGTGGTAGCGGTGGAAAAAGTTCTAATTTAATAGCTAAAACAAAGAAATTAGATAATATAATAAGAATAAAGCAGGATGATAAGATTTTCTTCAAAATTAAAGAAAAACAACATACTATGAATATAGACAATATAGATTCAATTTTAAAAACAGTAACACTAACAATAAGTTCATCTCCGATTACTGTAACTTTAGAAATTGGAGAAACTAGACTAATAGATGTAGATGACAATGGTCTTTATGACTTAGATATTACTTTAAGCGGAATAGAATATGGAGAAGCAAACTTAATTTTAAAAGAAATAGATGAAATTATAGGAAGAGAACAAAGCATAAGGGAAATACCCAAAGAAATCAAAAAAGAAGAAAAAATCATTCCAGAAAGAATAGAACCTGTTATAAAAACTAAACTTAAAATAGGAGATTTAAAGAAAACTTTATTGATTATTTTAATTGCAGTAATTTTAATCGTAATTATATCTGTATTAATATTTTACTCAAAAATAAAGTCGAAAATTCAAAATAAAATACAATCTAAAAAATCTACCAAAAAGAAAAAGACTGATATAAAAAATAAAATTTTTTGGGGAAATAATATTTTACAACCGTTTTTTAAAGAATTGAAAAAATATCTTTATAAAGCTAGTAATTTTGATAAAGGTAGAGTTACTAAAGAAGATAATATTTTACAATCAATTTTTAGAGAATTTAAAAGATACACTAATGAAGATAGTGGATATGACAAGAAAAATAAACCAAAAAGAAAAAAGAAATCCAAAAGAAAAAGAAAATAAACTTTTAGGTGAGCATTCTATTAATTTTATAATAACTCTTCTTCCGGAACATCTTTAATAATTCTAGCTGGAATACCAACTACAACTTTTTTAGCAGGAACATCTTTTGTTACAACTGCTCCAGCTCCAATAACAGCTTCTTCACCAATAGTTATTCCAGGTAATAAAATAGCTCCAGCACCAATTCTTGCACCTTTTTTAATTGTAGCTCCTTTTCTATTTTCAAGTCTTTTTTCAGTTCTACCCATTTGTTTATCATTAGTTGTGATAACTCCTGGACCAATAAAAACATTATTTTCAATGGTTACAAAAGCCGTAATATGAACATTACTATCCAGTTTAGTATTATCCCCAATCTTAACATTATGCTCTATGGTAGCACCTTTTCCAATAGATACATTCTCACCAATTTTTGTTCTTTCTCTTATAAAACTCATATCACCAACATAACTATCCTTTCCAATTTCACATCCCTTTAATAAAATACAATTAGCACCAATTTTAACACCATCATCAATGATGGCTTTTCCTGTCATTATATTCCTTTTTTCATGATCTTTTATTATACTTCCTTTAGCTAGAACTACATCTTTTCCTACAATGGTATTATCCCCAATTTTATAACTACCTTCAAAAATACAATTTTCTTCGTAAATTACTACATTTTTTCCTTTTTCTATCATAAGAATACTTCCTTTCCAGTTTTAGCAGATTCATATATAGCCAGTACTAATTTAAGAGAATCTATAGCATCTTCTCCCCTTAAACATTTTTTTGTATTGTTTTCTAAATCGTAAATTAAATCTTTATAAACTTGACTATGGTTTGGACAAGATCCTTGATATAGCCCATTAGCATAAACATTTGGTTTTAAACCCTTTTCTATATCTGGTTTTTTATAATCCTTAACATTCCAAAATTCAATTTTATTAACAGCTTCACCACCAATTTTAATTGTTCCTTTCTCTCCTAATACAGTCAAACTACATTCCATATTTTTAGGATAGGTATTAATATTAAATTCAATCAAACCATAAGAACCATTTTTAAATTTTAAAATAGCAAGAGCAATATCTTCTATTTCAATTTTATGCATTAATGTATCGGTTATAGCATAAACAGATTTAACAGGACCAACTGCCCATTGCATCACGTCGACATAATGTAATCCTTGGTTGATTAAAGAACCACCATCTAAATTCTTTGTACCTCTCCAATCTTTAAAGTATTCTTGAGGTCTTGTCCATCTTGTTGTTAATGTTACTTGATTAATTTTTCCCAATTTTCCATTATCCAAAGTATTTTTTAAAGCAATAATAGCAGGATTATATCTAACTTGCATAACAGAAAATAAATTTTTCCCAATTTCTTTACTGATTTTTATTAGTTTATCAGCATCCTCTAAATTTAGTGTAATGGGTTTTTCAATTAAAACATGTTTATTTGATTTTAAAGCCTTTAGACCTATATCAGCATGAGTACCATTTGGAGTAGCTATGCTTATGACGTCAATATTTGGATGTTTGTAAATTTGTTCATTATCGGTGTAATATTCACAATTATTTTCTTTTCCAAATCTTTCAGCTTTTTCTTCACTAATGTCAGATACAGCAATTAATTTACAATTATTTTCCCTAATAGCTTTAACGTGCTTTTCAGAAATTCTACCACATCCAATTAAGCCAAATCTCCACATCTTAATAAAGATCCTTATTTCATAAGTTATTTAAAACTTATTCTTATTGAAGAAGACATGAAATCCTTTATTATTGGTGCTGAACCTTATTTTGAAGAATACCTTAAGAAAGAAGGTATACCCTTTGAGAATCTCAATTTAAATAAGAAGTATGATGTTATTTTAGCAAATTCTTTAGAGAAAAACAATCTTAAGGAAAAAGGGTTATTAATTTATTTAAATAAAAAATCAGAATTAAAAAAAACTCAAAAAGCAATAAAAATTAAACCCATTAAAAAATTAGTTTTACCAAATAAAAATAGATTTTATAGTTTAAATGAATTAGTAGTTGATAAAACAATTCCTTTTAGAGATGAATACAATAGAAAAATTACAGATTTAATAATAGAACATTGTAAAGAAAATAATTTACCTTTTTTGAGAATATGGTATTTTCCAAGATCAAAATTTATTTTTTCTATTAGTCATGATACAGATTTTGCTAATGATTGTAAAGTTGAAAAAGTTTTAGATCTAGAAAAAAAGTTTAATATAAAGCCAACTTTCTTTGTTCATGAACCTTCTTTATCAGAAAAATGTGTAAGACATTTACAAAACAAAGGATATTTTATAAATTCACATATAGATCTTAATAGAAGTTTATTATCTTTTCATAATGTAAACATTAACAATTCTTTTTTAATACCGCTAAAAATTTTTAGATTTCTTAATACACGGTTTAAGATACCTTATCCAGTTTTATTAAAGAAATTTATTCAAAGATTGATAAAATTAGAAAAAATTAATGTTGGAAATAGAAATCATGGTTTAATATGGTGTAATGATTTTGAAACATTATTAACAGAATCAGGAATCAAATGGGATTCTTCTTTTGGTTCTAGCAAATATATTGGATTTTCATTTGAAACTGGGTTACCATTTAAAATTAAATCTTTAATAGAAATACCTCTTTTAATTCATGATGTAGCAATAATAAGACATAATTTAGATTATAAAAATTTTATAAAAGAAACAATAGAAAAAGAATACTTTTGTAACTTTAATTTTTCATCACATCTTATTTATTCAAAATCATATAAAATTTTAGAGGAATTTTTAGAGTTGATGTCAAAAAATAATATTCTTCACATGCCTTTAGAAGAATTTTCAAGATGGTGGATGGACAGAGAAAAATTAAAAATAACAAACATATGTTACAATAATAAAGAAATAGAATTTAATATAAATAATTCTAATCTCCCTTCTACAATTTTAATTTTAACAGAACATAAAAAGAACTCTTGGATTATTGGGGATAATTATTTTATTCCAATTAAAAAATTAGATCATAAATCAAAATGCAAATTAAAAGAATAGATAATATTTCATCAGAAGAATGGGATGCTATGGTTAAGAAATCCAAACATGGAACTATCTTTCATACTGATAGTTGGTTGAAAATACTTTACAGAAACTTTGATTGTAAGCCCATAAAATTAATGGCTGTAAATAGAGGGAGGGATATTATTGGAATATTTCCAATTTATAAATTTAAAAAACATTTCTTTAAAATAAGAAAATCTCCTTTTCCAGATGTTGAAACTCCATATGGTGGACCTTTAGCATTAAATGGAGAAGTAATAAACTTATTTATGGAAGAAATAAAAAAAACAAAAGGATCTCATTATTTTATCTTTTCACCAACTTATAACTTCAACAAGGATTTTAAGAATTATAAAAAAGAAAAATTAAAAACTTTCATCTTAGATTTAACACCAAATTTAGATGATTTATGGAAAAATCTAGATAAAAAAGCAAGAAATGAAGTAAGAAAGGCAAAGAAGAATAATGTTACGATTTTTGAAACAAAAGAATCAAAATTTATAAATGATTATTACCAGATGTTATATTCTACTTTCAAAAGAACAAATGCTAATATATTACCTAAAAAATTTTATCTAGATATCTTTGAAACTTTTAAAGAAAAAAATCAAGTTAAATTAGTTTTTGCAAAATATAAAAATAAACTAATTTCAGGCGCAATGTTTTTAATATTCAAAGGCAGAATAAATTACTGGACAGGCGCTTCATTAAAAGAATTTTTAAGTTTAAATCCAAATAATCTAATCCAATGGTACATAATAAAATGGGCTAAAGAAAACAATTTAAAAGAATATGATCTACAAGGAGCAAACATTCCTAGAATTGCTAAATTTAAGTCAGGATGGGGCGGAAAATTAGTAGAATACCCAAGATATGTTAAAAAAACAAAGATAGTAACTCTATCTTTAAAAATAATCTCTAAATTTAAAAAATGAAAACAGAAATCTGGGATTTAATGTGGAAGGAGATATTAAAAAAAGAGGATATTAAAATTCCTCATCACGATAATGAATTAAAAATTTTAATCAAATACTTAAATCCAAAAAATAAGAAAATATTAGATGTTGGTTGTGGAAACGGAGCAGATTTAGCTTACTTAAATAAATTAGGAGCAAATGTTTATGGATTAGATTTCTCAGAAAAAAGTATTGAAGTTTGCAAACTAACATCAAGAAGATCAAAAACAAATTTAAACTTGACACAAGCGGATGCTAATTATATGCCCTATAAAGATGAAAGTTTTGATTTAGTAATGTCTTTTGGTTTATTAGAACATTTCAAAAATTTTGAAAAAGTTTTAAAAGAACATTGTAGAGTTTTAAAAAAAGATGGAATTTTATTGATAGATATTCCTCCAAGGTATACAATTTACCATTTAATTTCTGTTATAAAACAAAGATTAAACAAATGGCCTCAAGGTTATGAAAGGGGTATCTCTATAATGAAATTAAAAAATTTTTATATAAAATATAATCTTAAACCAATAGAAATTTATTTTAGGGGGCACTATCCTTTTATAGAAGGCAATAAATTTTATAACCCTTTTTCATATTTGTCAAAAAATTTAAAAAGGAAACTATTAAAAAATGAATTTGCAATACAAAAAAATATCCCCTTTATGAGATATTGTATTGGTTTAATCGGTAGAAAATGAAAAAAATTTTAATGTTTGGTGTAAAAGAGGATAAAGATTATTTTGATTGTCTTAAACAAAGTCTCTTTAAGAACAATATTCAGATTATCTTTTTGGAAAGATTTCCTTTATTGGAATTATCAAAAATCCTTAAATATAGACTAAAAGAAGGAAAAATCATTCATTATCATTGGATCAATTTCTATTATGATATAGATAATTATATGTTTTCAATTGTTCGCTCTTTAATTTTTTCAATTACAACCTTAATATTTAAAATTATTGGCTTTAAAATAATTTGGACAGCCCATAATGATCTTCCCCATGAAACAATACATAAAAAGTTAGAAAAAATTACAAGAAGAATATTTTACAAATTAGCTGATGATATTTTTGTAAGGAGTACCCCTATGAAAAATAGACTAATTGAACTATTTGGATATAGAAAGAACATCAATGTGATCTTACTAGGAAATATTCCAAAAGAAAAAATAAAATGGACAAAAATAAAGATTCCAAAAAAACAGGAAGCTAGAGAAAAATTAAAAATTAAAGATAATACTAAGGTTTTTGTTTCTTTAGGAAGAATATGGCCCTATCGTAAAAATGATGTTCTAATAAAAGCTTTTAATATATATTCAAAAAAATATCCAAATTCTTTATTAGTGATTTTAGGTAAACCAAAAAATAATGAAATTAAAAATTATTTAATTACACTGGCTAATAAAAGTAATAAGATCCGTTTAAACTTGTATTATGTTTATGCGGAGGAAATTTCAGATTATATGTCTGCTGCAGATTTTGTTTGTATAACAAATGATATGTATGGGTTAACAGAAACTTTTAGCTGGGCAATGCTATTCAATAATCCTTCTATTACTTCTGATATTGGTTCTAATTCTGAAATGGTTAATAAATATGGAATTGGTTTATTATTTAAAAAAAATGATGTTTTGAGTTTATCAAAAACTTTAGAGAAGGCTACAAAATTAGAAAAAACAGATTTGGAGAAAATTTCAAACAATATTAAAAAAGTAATGCAAAAAGATGATTGGGATAAAATCATCTATAATTATATAGAGATTTATAAAAAATATATTTAATCTTTTCTTTCAATCCCTGCTTGTTTTATGGCCTCTATTAATCTATCTTTAGAAATAGTAGAGAGTTCAGCATTAAATTCCTCTTCAAAAAAATAGCATTTTGATTCTCTTAATATTAAGAAGTCCCTATTTTCTAAGATTTATATTAATATCACTTCAAGGAAAAACCAATAAAGAGGATAAAGTAAGATTCAATACTAATTGCTATCTCCTAACATCCCATATCTCTCACCATTTCCAATTTTTACTTATAACATCAGCTCTTTTCTCTTTGCAAAATAAATCAAAAAGTAGTTCTTTAAATATTTATCTATCTTAAAAAAAACTAAGAATTATAACGGTTTATACATAAAATGAGAATAATATCACACTCTAAATCTACAATTGGCCAAGATGAAGAAAAATTTAAGAAGAACGGAATTAAATTAGAACATACAAATTTTATTCATCCTAAATATCAACAACTATGGGAAAAGTTTATACCAGGACTTTCAATAATAGATCTAATATTTAACCACGGACCAGAATCTCTTAAGATTTTACAAAAATAAAATAATAAACTTTAAAAAATGTATGTAGTTGGTAAAATTATGAAATTAACATATATTCATAATGCTAGAATTCCGGGTTTTCAAGCAAATTCTATACAAGTTATAAAAAATTGTGAAGCTTTAGCAAAAAAAGGAGTAGACCTTACTTTAATAATTCCAAGAATGAAAAAAATGAAAGAGCTTCCAAATGAAAATATATGGGAATACTATAGTATAAAAAAAAGATTCAAATTTATAAAATTACCAACATTAGACCTTCTATGGTTTTTTAATAAAAAAACATATTCTAAAAAGTTTTTAGTCTTAAGATATTATATCCAAAACTTTACTTTTGCTATTTCCTGTTTTATATATCTCCTTTTTACAAAAAAAGAAATAATTTATACCAGAGATTTTAATTTTGTTTTATCATTAGTATGCTTTTTCAAAAAAAGATTCTGTAAAAGAATAATTTTTGAATCACATTCTTATTCATCAGAATTTCAACGAAAAATACCTGAATTTATTTTAAAAAAAATTGATTATTTGGTAGTTTTTACAAGTTATACAAAAAAATTATACAAAAAAGCCGGTTTTAAAAGAATAATAATTGCTCCGAGTGGATTTGATCCCGCTATATTTGATATGCAGGGGGATATAAAATCTATAAGAAAGAAATTGGGAGTTCCATTAGATAAAAAAATCATTTGTTATACTGGTAATTTATACAAATGGAAAGGTATTTTTGTTTTACTAAAAGCAATGGAATTATTACCAAAAGATTTTATTCTATATGTCATTGGTGGTGCAGAAGATCAAGTGGAAAATGTAAGAAAAAAAGCTAATAATAGGGTGATATTTAAGGGTCATATAGAACAAAGCATAATGGCTAAATATGCTTATATTTCTGATGTATTGGTTTTACCAAATACTTCAGATGAATATTCCAAATATGCAACTTCTCCAATAAAACTTTTTGAGTATATGGCATTAAAGAAACCAATAATAGCTTCTGATTTACCAGCAATAAAAGAAATTTTAAGAAATAAAGAAAATAGTATCTTAGTGAAACCAGATAGCCCGGAACATTTAGCAAAAGCAATACAAGATATTTTGAAAAATAAGTCATTAGTTAAAAAAATAACTTCCAATGCTCATAAAGAAGTTTTTAAAAACTATACTTGGGATGCAAGAGCAGACAAGATTATGAAAATTATAAATTTAAATTCATAAAGGATTCTATTTCTTCTTTATTATTGATAACCCAATCATATAATTTTCTGACACCTTCTTCTGGATTTACTGTTGGTCGCCAACCAAGGTCTTCCTGCACCTTTTTAGTATTCATTATGCAAACTTTTTGATCTCCAGGACGCCATTCTGAAAAAGGTATAACAATTTTTTCTTTAGATATATCTTCTATTGTAGAAACCAACCTTAAAAGAGAAAGTGTATTTTTAGGCCCGCCACCAATATTGTAAACTTTACCATTTACTTTTTCTATATTTTGCAAGGCAAGGTCATAAACATTTATTAAATCTTCAACCCAAAGAACATCTCTAACCTGCTTTCCATCCCCAAAAATAGTTATAGGTTTTTTTAAAATACTAGCAATAATAAACCAAGCAACCCATCCTTGATCCTCTACACCAAACTGTCTTTCACCATAAATACAAGATTGTCTAAATACAACTGTTTTTAAACCATAAATTCTATGATAGTCTCTAACATATTGATCTCCAGTACCCTTAGAACATCCATATGGACTATGAAAATCAAGAAGTTCATTCTCGCCTATTCCATCTAAAAGATTCTCATAACCATATTCATTATCTTTTTCAATTATTTTTGTATTTTTCATCTCCCCATAAACTTTATTTGTTGAAGAGTATAAAAATAATGGATTATTTCCAGTCTTTTCTTTAATTGTTCTTAATGCTTCTAAAACATTGAAAGTTCCCATAGCATTAATATTAAAATCTTCTCTAGGATTCTTAACAGAGGTTGTAACAGCAACTTGAGCAGCAAGATGTAAGATAAAATTAGAGTCCTCCATTTCTTTAGCTAGAGAATGATAAATATCAGAAACATTTGTTATATCCCCATTTATAAATTTTATATTTGAGTAATTCTTCTGTAAATATTTTAAATTAATATGACTTCCTTTTCTACTTAAATTATCAAAAATAATTACTTCATTGTTTTTTTCTGCATAGTATTTTGCAGCATTACTTCCAATAAATCCAGCACCACCGATAATTATTACCTTCATATTCCAAATAGCTTTGGAAGAATTAATAAAGATTTTGGTTATTCAATATGCAGTAAAAATTACTAAAATATATTTAAAATGGAATCTATTAAATCAAAAAGAATCCTTCTAATAAGATCTTTTTATACATTGCTTAAACAGGAACTTGCTATAGATGTAAATGAACCATTGGGATTAGAATATTTAGCAGCAATGCTAAAAAATAATGGCTATAATGTTAAGATATTAGATTGTTTAGTAGAAAATTGGAAAAAATTCAGTAAAATAGACAATATGTACCATCTTGGAATTACAGAAGACCAAGTAAAAGAAAAAATATCAAAATTAAATCCTAATGTTGTTGCAGTCACTTCACAATTTTCTTCTCAACATGAAAATGCAAATAAAATAATCAATATTGCAAAAGAAATAGACAAAAATATTGTTACAATAATTGGGGGGTCTCATCCAAGTACCAGTCCAATAAAAACAATTAAAGAAAATCCAAATATAGACTTTTTGGTTTATGGTGAGGGGGAGTTAACATTTGTAGATTTATTAGACCATTTAGATAATCCAGAAAAAGTAGAGGGAATAGTTTATAGGAAAAATAAAAAAATAAAAAAAAATAAACCACGTCCTTTAATAAAAGATATAGATTCAATACCTTTCCCAGATAGAGATCTGGTACCATTAAAGGAATATAGTAATTTCTTTTTACCAAAACTTAGAAAATATTTTTTAAACAAACCTTTGGCAGATTGGCCAATTATTCCAAAATTATATTACTATTATGGAAAATTTAATGAAATTTTTAGAAATAAAAAACCAAGATTGCCTGTTAGTTCAATTATTTCTAGCAGGGGTTGTCCTAACGATTGTTATTTTTGTGCCATTCATAAAGTATGGGGAAATACTTATCGGATGAGAAGTGCTAAGAATGTTTTAGAAGAATTAACAATTCTTTCAAAAAAATATGGTGTTAAAGAAATCTTCATAGAAGATGATAATTTTACAGTTTCTAAAAAGAGAACAATAGAGATTTGTAAGGGTGTTATAGAGAGGAAACTGGATTTAACTTTTAATGCAAGATCAGGAATTTATCCAAATACTATGGATAAAGAAGTATTGTATTGGATGAAAAAAGCAGGTTTTTATCGTTTAATGTTTGGAATTGAAAGTGGTAGTCAAAGAGTTTTATCAAAAGTAATACATAAAAGAATAGATTTAATAAATGTTAGAAAAATTATTAAATTGGCAAATAATATGGGTTTTATAACAGGGGGATGGTTTATTTTGGGGATGCCTGGAGAATCAATAAATGATATGAAAGAAACAATAAAATTTGCATCAACCAGTAATCTAAAATATAAAAGATATCACATATGTCAACCTCTCCCAGGAACAAAAGTTTTTGAAATATCTAAAAAAAATAATTATATTTCAAAAAATCTTAAACTTAGCCAATTAAGGATGAGACCTGACAAACCAATTATTAAAACAGAACAATTTACACCAGAAGATGTTATTGAGATGAAAAAGTTAAGTGATAAGATATAAAATTTTAAAATGAAAGTTATATTAATATCTTCAAATGAAGGAGCAATGCACGTTATAGGTCCAGCTGTATATAATTCTTTAAAAAAATTTTGTGATGTTGAATTCAGATTCACGTCTACAGATGAAATCCTAAAATGGAAAAGAATAAAGACAGATAAAAATACAATAGTACAATGTTTATTTGATTATCCCATTGCTTCAAAAGTTTATAGAGTATTCAAACCAAAACACTTTTTTATAATGTCACTTGGTACTTATTCTGTAAAACCATTAAGAAATTTAATGTGGGGGGGTTATTGTGATATTCATAATGGATTCGTTAGAAAATTAAAATATCCAAGATTTGAATTTAAAAATGTTTTAAAAAGAGCAAACAAAATCTTTTCAATCAGCCAATATACAAAAGATCAAATGTTAAAGTATGTTGATACTAACAATGCTGTTGTAGTTCCCCTTGGTGTAGATTATGAACTTTTTAAGGCTGAACCACACATTCCGGGGAAGAGAATAAATATATTGGGTGTGGGGGAATTAAAATCTAGAAAAGGATGGGAATATGCTATTAAAGCTCTTTCAATAGTTAAAAAAGAGTTTTCTAATTTCGATTATTATATTATAGGATCAAGAGGGGATAAATCCAAACTAGAAATATTAAGAGATAAATTAGGATTAAAAGAGAATGTTCATTTTATAGGAAAATTAAATCATAAAACAGAGTTACCAAAATATTACCATAATGCTGATATTTACTTGATGACTTCTATTAATGAACCAGATGGAGAATTTGAAGGCTTTGGTTTAGTTTATTTAGAAGCACAATGTAGCGGAACCACCTGTATATATAGTAGTGAAAGTGGTTCTTCAGATGCAGTTGGTGAAGGTGGTTTAATGACAAAAGCTAGGAATCCTGAAGATATTGCAGAAAAAATTTTAATGCTTTTAAAAGATGAGAACTTAAGAAAAGAATTGGGTAAAAAAGCCATAGAAAATGCTAAAAGATTAAGTTGGGATAATCTTGCTAAATCTTATGTAAAATATTATGAAGAAGCTTTGAAATGAAAAAATTAAATATTGGTTGTGGAAAAGATATAAAATCTGATTGTGTTAATATTGACTTAGTTAAAAGAGAGAATGTTCTTCTTCATGATTTAAATAAATTCCCGTGGCCTTTTAAAAATAATGAATTTGATATAATTTATGCCAATCATATCATAGAACATCTAGGTGATGTAATCAAAACACTTGAAGAAATATATAGAATTTCTAAAAAAGATGCTTTAGTTTACGTTAAAGTGCCACATTACGGTACAGAAGCTGCACATATTGATCCAACCCATAAACATTTTTTTTCTGAGAATAGCTTTGACTGGTATTTCACAAAAAAACAAAGAATGAAATTTAAATTTAAATTTAATATCTTAAATAAAGAAATTGTTTATAATAATCCAAGATTTTTAAGAATAATATCTAAAAAAATAAGAAAAAATTTATTTCTAAATCAAATATATGAATTAAAATTTACTTTAAAGATCCAGAAGTAAAAGTTTTTATTGTTAAATAATACACATAGATAGACCCAATTATTCTATATATGAATATACTTAAAACAACCCCAAATAACTTAAATTTAGGTACCAATATTAACATCAAAATTATTTTTAAAAAAGTTATAAAAATATTTATTTTAAGTATTTCTTTTTTCTTTTTCTGAGATCTTAATAAATTCATTAATACAATGGTCGGAATCGCTATTGCAACAGCTATAATTAAAAGTTGAGCATAATAAATTGAACCAATATATTTTTGACCCCATATAGGGGGGATTAGAAAAGGTGTTAGGATTATCATAACTAAACCAAATATTATAGATAATATTATTAAGTAAAGTAATTTTTTTCTTATTTTAGGATAAACTTCTTCCTGGTTTAATTCAGAAAATTTTGGGCTAAATATTGGGATTATACTTTTTATTACACCCCTCATTTGCTGTGGAATGATTGAAGCTATAGCATAAATTGCTAATGCTTCAAACCCCATAAAATAAGTTATAATTAATTTATCTACATGAACTCCAATCAAAGGAATTGCTTCTATTAATGTTAGATGCTTTCCATATTTGATTAAACCTTTTTTAGTCTGATTATTTTTCTTATATTTCAAACTAATTAAAAAGAAAATAAAATAAGATATAGATATGGATCCTGTTAGTGTTAGAATTATCCAAAATAAATCCTTGGTTAAATAAGCAACAGCAATAGTAAGTGTTGTATAAATAATTACAGTAATAATATCAAAAATAGCAACTTTCTTAAAATATTTTTTTCCAATAAAAAAATTAGTATATTCCACTAAACAATATTGGGGAATAAAAAATATAGTTGCTATCAATAAATATTTAGCTAAATGTAAATCATTTTTAAAAATAAAATAAATTATAATACAAGACAGTATAAAAAAACCAATCAAAGCATATTTTATTTTTGTTTTTATTATTTTTAAGTAAGTGCCTTCATATCCCCGCACTATAGCTCTTATTGTGGCGGAAGCCATTCCAGGAAGTGCAAATATAGTAATTACACCAATAATTGAAAATATAAAATTATATTGGCCATAAACTTGTTTTGTTAAAAATCTAGCTAGTGCAATACTTAAAAATAATCTTAAGACTATGGATATAGAATAAGAAGATAATAAATAACTTCCCCCTCTAAATATATATCTTAAATTAATTCCTAAGAGATTTTCTAATTTATCTATACATCTCTTTCCAAACTTTTTTTCCTTGTTTAATATATCATTCATAAAAGATTCTAACCTTATAAAATTTTTTCCATAAAAAATTAAGTTTTCTTTTCTATAACCCCCTCAATTATAATCATATGGCCTTTTAAAAATTTGGATAGAAATCTATCTTCAAAACGTCCAACATACGAAAAAAGATTAGATATTATCTTAAAAAATTTGGGTGGTTCTAGAATATCATACTGACCTTCTATATAATTTTTTTTTATTAAAGAGTGAAATAGTTTAGTAATACCCATAAAAATTTCAGTTAAGAAAACCTTTGAATAATATATATTTTTTACTGTAATATTATATTTTTCAAGGAGATTTTCAATTTCATTTTTTGTAAATCCACTTCTCCTGTGATGTTCATATCCATTTATTAAACTATGGCCAATATTAAGAAAAAAAGTACCAAAAATACCTTCTATGGAGGGAACTGTAATTAAAATTTTTCCACCAGCTTTACATACTCTACAAATTTCATTCATCGTTAAAGGAATGTTATTCACATGCTCAAGAACTTCTGAACAAATCAGTCCATCAAATGAATTATTTGGAAAAGGGATGTTCTCCCCATAACATTCTCTAAAATGTATATTTGTTTTTTTAAAAGGATATAATTGCTTAGCTTTTTCAATAGATTTTTTATCAGGATCTACACCATAGATAGATGCTTTAGAAGATAATAGACCAGAAAAGAAACCTATACCACACCCAAGATCAAGAATTTTACCTTCGTTAGATATCTTCTCTGAAAACCTAATAACATGAGGTATCCTTACCCGGGTACCAACAGAGTAGAACAACGGATTTCTTAAATTTAAATTAGATTTTTTATTAATTTTATCCATCTTAGTAAAAATAGGAATATCATTCATATTAAAATTTTAATTTGTCCACAGCATAGCACAAATCTTTTTAAATGTTTGTTTTAATTGATTATTAACCTTTAAAATCCTGATTTTAATATACTGAAAATGTCAATAAGATATAGAAATAATTTAACAGCACTATTTTTAATATTTTTTACATTAATGACAAGGATAGCCACACTTTTGTATAAAGGTCTTCCTGCAGGGGCGGAGTTTTTAACATTATCACTTGCTAAAAATTTATTCTTTACAAACACCTATAGCATAGAAAACACAAAAGGAATGATACTATCTTCAAATCTAGTAAATGCCCAGGGTTTTATTTCGCAGGTACCACATAAATTTACATCTATTATTTATTCAAATTTATTTAAAATCTTTGGATTTGATCTAAATCTATTAACTCTTGTACCTATTATTTTATTTTCTCTTTCAGTCTTAATACTATTCTTTGCAGTTCTCAAAAAATTCAATTATAAAACAGCTCTAATCTTTTCATTAATTTCAATTTTTACACCAATCTTATGGTATAATAGTCTATTTATTGGATTTTATGAATTCGCCTTGTTTTTCTTTTCATTAGGGATATTCTTTTTTTTAAGGAAAAGAAATTTTGTAAATATATTTCTTGCCGGTACTTTTTTTATTTTAGCAGCTCTGTTTAGAGAAGTTTTTTTAATATCATTTCTAATTTTTTTAGTGTATTTGTTTTTAAAAACAAAATCAATTAAAAAAGTTAGTTTTTTTGGACTGCCTGCTATCATTTTGTTTTTGGTTTTATTAATATCAGGAAGTCTTGGTTACATTTTTTACTTTAATATATTGCACATAAGAAATCCAGACCATGAGTTTAGTTATTATGGCCATCTCTATCCAGACCCTTACACCTATAATTATGATAAGAGCAATTACATCTCTAAAGTTATAGGAGAGAAAAAAGATCAGAATGATGTGCAATTTCTTATAGAATTAAAAGAAAAAGTACCATCAAAAGATATTATCTTAATGTATCTTTACTCTTTTTGGATTTACCCATATACGTTCTTATTATTTACAATTTTTGGTGGGCCAATTAGGATATTCATCTTTTTATTGGGTGGATTATACTTATATAAAAATAAAAAATCAATATTTAATTTATTTTTATTTTGGATTCTTCTCTTATATTTTGCCCTGGTCTTTTTAAAAACAGACAATTGGGATCATTTTTTGGAAATTAGTTTTGCAGTAACTTTAACAATATCTATTGGCGTAGTAAAAATTTATGACTATTTTAAAAAGATAAAACTTCCAAAATTCGTTCCTTATTTATTTATACTTTTCATTTTAATGAATTTATTCTTAAGTTCTTGCATTTCCTTAAACGAAGAATATAGAACTTCAGGTATAAAAAAAGCAATATCTTTGGCAGATAGAATAACAAAAGTGAGTTTATCTGAATCAGATATTATTGCAGTCTCAGGACAATTACTCCCATACAGATTAAATTATTACACCGATAAAAATATTATGCCTCTTAGTACAGGTACAATAGTAAAATTAATCGATGAAGGAAAATTAAAAGAAGTTTTTGAATTTTATAATATTACCCACATTATAGGCTATGATAAGGAATTAAACGAGAAAATAATAAAAAAAACACAAGTAAAATTACTTTAAATTTAATACAATAATCTTTATAAACGCAAATCCTAAAAATATTAAGAATGTCTATTTTTGTATTCCTTCAGGAAATTGCATTTTCAGCCCTAGGACCAATGTATTTGTCTGCTATGTTAAAAAAACATGGTCATGAATGCCATTTATTTATAGAAGAACTTGAAAAAGATTTATTAAAAAAAGTAAAAGAAACCAAACCAGATTACATAGCATTTTCCACATTCACTGGACAACATGTATGGGCTTTAAAGTGGGCTAAAAAAATTAAAGAAAAGTTAGGAATCCCTATTATATTTGGGGGACCACATGTAACTCATTATCCAAGTCTTATTGAAAAACATGATTTTATAGATGTTGTTTGCATTGGAGAAGCAGAATATCCTTTTTTGGAGTTAGCAGATGCAATAGATTCTAAAAAAGGTATAACAGAAATTAAAAATCTGTGGGTTAGAAAAGATAAAAAAATATATAAAAATGAAATTAGAAATTTAATAGAAGATTTAGATGAATTACCTTTTCCAGACAGAGACCTTTATTACAAATATAAAGTATTTAGAAATAGAGATGTAAAAAGATTTTTAGCAAGCAGAGGATGCCCCTATGATTGTATTTTTTGTCATAATCACACTGATAAAAAAATGTATATCGGAAAAGGAAAATGGGCTAGAAAAAGATCTCCAGAAAGTGTAATAGAAGAAATAGAAGAAGTTAAGAATAAATATTCTCTAAGGGTAGTTGTTCCGGTAGATGATCATTTTTTAGATGATAACTTATGGGCCTCAAAATTCTTAAAATTATATAAAGAAAAAATAGGATTAGATTTTGTTATAAATACAAGACCAGAATCCATAAATGAAGAAATTGTTATAGCATTGAAAAAAGCTAATTGCAAGGGTGTTGCAATTTCAGTAGAATCAGGCGATGAAAAATTAAGAAATGTTGTTCTTAAAAAATATATAAAAGATGAAGAAATTATTAATGCCGCAAGATTACTAAATAAATATAAAATTAATTTTAAAACTTTTAATATGATAGGTGTACCAGAAGAAACATTAGATATGGCTTTTAAGACCCTACATATGAGTATTAAATTAAAACCGATATATGCAAGGTGTTCTTTATTATCTCCTTATCCAGATACAGATCTGTATAGATTGGCTGAGGAAAAAAATTTGATAGATAAAGATTTTGATATGGAAAAGTATACAAAGAATTATATGGAAGATTCTTTATTAAAAATACCAAATCAGGATAGATTTGTTAATTTACAAAAATTTTTTAGTTTAACAGTAGCATTTCCATTTTTACTGCCAATAGTAAAACAATTAATAAAATTACCACCAAATAAAATATACGACAAAATTAGCACTTTAACTTTTGGATACCTTGGTGCAAAGTATTTCGGATATAGTTTGATAGATATGATAAAAACAGCAAGAAGTTTCATAAAAAATAATCATCCACCATAAAATGAAAACACTTTTATTAAGACCACCAATTTCTTCGAAAAAAGAAGACAATATTAAGAGTGATATATTAAAAGCTTATTTTTTGGGACATGAATTAGAACTGGGTTTATTATATATAGCATCCTATCTAGAATCCAAGGATAAAGATGTAAATTTCTTTGATATGTCTCTGTATAATAATCCTTATCCAATACTAAAAAAGATATTAAATACGTACAAACCAGATATAGTGGGTTTGACAGCATATATGAATGGGGTTGTTTCTGCACAACAAGTTGTTAAATTCATAAAAGAAAATTCTAAGGCTTATACAATAATAGGCGGAGCACATGCTTCTACTTTACCAAAAGAAACATTACAAGATTGTTCCTATTTCGATTTTGTTGTTGTTGGCGATGGGGAGTATGTGATGTTAGATCTAATTAAAACTTTAGAAAAAGGTTCTAATCTAAGAAACGTGAAAAGTTTAACTTATAGAGACATTGGTGAGATTAAGTCAAATCCTATTAGAGAACCAATCAAGGATTTGGATAGTTTACCATTTCCAGCTAGACATTTAACAGAATTTAAAAAATACATACCCCCCTTAGGAAATTATCACAAATTGCCATCAACAGCTCTGGTAACTGCACGAGGATGCCCTCACCATTGTACTTTTTGTGCAAGAGCAGATGTGGAATACAAAAGAATGTTAAGACTTAGATCTGTTGATAACGTTTTAGCAGAAATGGAGCATTGTATGAAAACTTATAATACATATGATTTTAGATTTTATGATGATACTTTTGTTATACCAAGAGAAAGGTTAATAGAATTTTGTAAAAGGATAATTGAAAAAAAATGGAAAATTTCTTGGAACTCGTATGCTAGAGTTGATGCTGTTGATGAAAAATTATTAAAATTAATGAGAAAATCCGGTTGTTACCATCTGAAGTATGGTATAGAAGTTGGATCTGATGAATGGTTAAAAAAAATTAAGAAGGGTACTACTGTAGAACAAGCAAAGAAAGCAATTAAACTAACAAAAAAAATGGGTATAGCGACAAAAGCATCATTTATCATTGGATTACCAAATGAAAAAGTAGAAGATATAAAAAGAACAATAAAGTTAGCAAAAGAAATAACCCCACTTTATGCATCATTTACAATATTACATCCATTGCCAGGAAGCGAGTTATTTAATGAAGCAGTAAAAAATGGTAAGTTATTACATAGAAGATGGGATGAATATTTCCAAAAATCCAGCAGAATACTTTCTAACCAGTTGGACATTAACACATTACAAAAACTAACTAAAAAAGCTTACAGGCAAGTTTATTTTAGTCCAAAATATATTATTACAAGATTAAATTATTTAATAAGAAATTTTAATTATATTGAATTTAGAAATAATTTTATTGGACTTAAAATCTTATTAGAAGGTATATCATAGGTGTTTATGAAGAATAATCCCCACCATAAAAATAGTTTACTATATAATGATTATTAAGCTTTTTTATGATCATCTTTAAATATGTACTTGATTACATTATAACCCGCTCTTAAATAGTATACTAAATCTTCAGATGATTTGATAGCTCTAAGCCTCGAGATAATAAAGCTGGGATGCAAGTAATGCTTTCTGAATAGGCTTTTTTGTAATCTGACAAGTTCTTCTGGAGTAAAATAATCGGTTTTAGCCACAGGCATTATATTAAATGCTGCATAGTTGTCCCAATCATAGCTTAATATATAATCTTTTTCTTTATATATCTTATAGATTTCAGTTCCAGGATATGGAGAGATTATACTAAAAATCGGAAATTGAGTTTTTACCTCTTTACTTAATTTGTAACTCATCTCTACCTCTTCCCTGGTCTCTGAAGGATGGCCACCAATAACAAAATGTGCTGAGGTTATCATCCCCACTTCATGCGCCCATTTGAAGGCATTTTTAATTTGCTCTACTGTTATGTTCTTTTTAATTAATCTTAAGACTCTTGGGCTACCAGACTCAACACCAAAGGAAATTTTCTTACAACCAGCTTCATACATAATTCTTAATAAATCTTTGTCTACAGTATCTACTCTGGTATCACAATTCCATATAATATTCAAGTCCTTTATTTTATTGCAAAAATCAATTGTTCTCTTGGAATCTATTGTAAAATTTGAATCGCATATACAAAAACTTGTCAAGCCATATTTACTTACGCATTCTTTTATCTCATCAACAACCCTGTCAATACTCGCAAGCCTTAATTTTCTGCCCATATCCAGATGAACGGCACAAAAAGTACAATTATACTGGCAGCCTCTTGAGGTAATAATATGCGTTAATTTCTTGCAGGTTTTTGACATTCCAGGAGATCGATTTGCAGTATAAGAGTCAAGTTTTAGCAAACCCCTATCTGGAAATGGCAGCTTGTCTAAATCTTCTATAAATGGTCTTGGTTTATTCAATTTAATCTTTCCACCATCTCTATATGCACATCCAAGAATATCTTTAAAATCACCCCCATTTTTTATTTTATTGCATAATTCTAACATAGTTTCTTCCCCTTCTCCATAAACAACAACATCAAAATTTTTGAATTCTTCTAAAGTTTTTATTGGTAAGGCAGTTGGATGTGAACCACCAACTATTATAGGAATATCAGCATATTTTTTAACTAATTGGGCTATATAAGCTCCTGTTTTTATAGTAGCAGTTAAGCAACTTATTCCAATAATGTCAGGTTTTTTTTCCATTATTTTTTTTAAAAATAAGTTATCACCTAATTTTTCAACATCAAAATCCAAAATCTCAACATTATACCCATATTTTTTTAAATATGCAGCTAAATAACATAAGCCAAGGGGGTGTGTACTATGTGTGATTTTCCCAATAGCTCCCAACATCTGGGCAGGTTTTATTAATAGAATTTTCATTTTTTTACTAAATCTTTTCAAACATTACCCCTGTATTTAAATACGTATAGCATAAAAAATACAAGAATAAATTTTAAATAGTTATGTAAAACTAAAAATATTTATAAAATATAGCTTTTTTGCACATATTAATAATGAAATCTAAAATTTCGATAGTCGTCCCTGCATATAATGAAAGAAAAAGTGTAGAAGATATTGTTAATAGAATTAAAACTGTAATGAAACAATCTGGTTATGATTATGAAATTATTGTAGTAGATGATTGTAGCACAGATAATTCTTACCAAATTTTACAGAAAATATCAGATATTAAATTAATAAGAAACAAATCTAATTCAGGTTATAGTGCTAGTTTAAAAAAAGGAATAAATGAATCAAAAGGCGAATATATTATAATAACAGATGCTGATGGCACTTATCTACCAGAATCAATTCCTTCTTTGTTAAAATATTTCAAAGAGTATGATATGGTAGTTGGTGCTAGAGAAAAGGGGAATGTTCCTTTATTAAGAAAACCTGCTAAAGCATTTATCTCTTTATTGGCAAATATATTAGTAAATAAAAAAATCCTAGATTTAAATTCAGGATTAAGGATTTTTAAGAAAAAGCTTTTTGTTGAATTTTATCATTTATTTCCAGAAGGATTTTCTTTTACTACAACCATAACATTAGCTTGTTTAACAAATAATTATAGTGTGAAATATGTAAGAATTTCATATGAAAAAAGGAAAGGTAAATCTTCTATTAAACCTATAAAAGATTTTGTTGGTTTCACATCTTTAATAGTAAGGATTATGACTTATTTTAAACCACTTAAAATGTTTTCTTTAGTAAGTGGTTTTTTAATCTTGGTAGGTATAATTGTTTTTATTTATAGTGGTTTAATAAAAGGGAAAGTTTTGGATTTGACCGTTACAGTTATCTTTTTAACTGCTATACAAATATTAGTTTTAGGATTAATTGCTGATCTTATTGTAAAAGAAAGGAAAAGAAAATGATAGATGTTTTATTGGTTAACCCACCTTCACCAAACGAGTCTCTAATAATCAGAGATCTAAACAGATCAGGTAGAACAACAAGAGAGAAAATAATATGGCCACAAACTAATTTAGCTTATTTAGCTGCAATGTTACCCAAAAATCTTTCTGTTGAGATTTTAGATTGTATAGCTGAAAGAATGAATTGGGAGAATTTTGAGAAAGTACTTTTTCAGAAAAAACCAAAACATGTTATTAGCCATGTTATAACTTCCACATATAAGAATGATTTTAAGGTTTTTAAATTAGCTAAAAAAATTAATGCTACAACTGTAACAATGGGTCCCCATGCTACAAAACTCATTAAAGAATCTTTTGAAGAATGTCCAGAATTAGATTTTATTATGCTAAAAGAAGTTGAAATTACCTTTAAAGAATTGATTTTAGCTTTAGAAAAAAGTGAAGGTGTTAAGGATATTAGGGGATTAGCTTATAGGGAGGATGGAGAAATAAAAGTTAATGAAAATAGAAATTTTATTGAGAATTTAGATGAGTTACCTATACCAAGACATGATTTATTACCTTTAGAGAAATATGTATTTCCTTTTATTGCCTCTAAATTCACGTTTGTTATTTCAAGTAGAGGATGCCCTTATGATTGTACTTTTTGTAGGCAACCAATTATGTGGTCTAAAAAATTTAGATCTAGGTCTGCTGGGAATATGATGAAAGAATTAAGATTTTTAAAAGAAATTGGTATAAATAATTTTTTATTTCAATCAGATACTTTTACTATTGATAGAGATGTTGTTCTAGAACTATGTAAAAAAATGATTGAGGAAGAACTTAATATGAATTGGGGATGTAATAGTAGGGTTGATACTATAGATGAAGAATTACTTAAGTGGATGAAAAAAGCAGGGTGTTGGATGATTGCTTATGGTTTTGAATCTGGTTCACAAGAAGTTTTAGATAGATGTAAGAAACAAGCTACAATAAAGCAAATGGAAGATGCCGCTAATTTGACCCATAAAATGGGAATAAAAATGTATGGTTATTTCATAATTGGATTGCCACAAGAGACAAAAGAAACTATAAAAAAAACAATAGATTTAGCTAAAAAATTACCTATAACTTTTGCAATTTTTCATGTTGCATCTCCTTATCCTGGTACAGAGTTCCATTATGAAGCCGAAAAAAATAATTGGCTTAATCTTGCTAGTTTGGAAGATATAGATCAAGGTGGAGTTTCCCCTGTTAATTATCCTAATTTATCCTCAGAAGAGATTATGCGAGGCATTAAAAAGGCTTATATATCTTTTTATTTAAGACCAAATGTATCCTTAAGAATATTAAAGGAAGTAAAAAATTTTAATGATTTCAAACATTTGTTTAGTATTGTTTTAGAACATCTGAAATTAAAATGAAGATTGAAAATATAGAAGAACTAGCAAAATGGAATGATGAAATGGTTACAAAGTATCATAAAGATGGCACCTTATTTGAAAGTAAAAATTTTGTTTTAGCATTTATGGAAAAAAATAGATTAAAACAAATAATTAAATTATCAGATGTTAAAAAAGAAGATACTGTTTTAGATTTGGGGTGTGGTGAAGGTCATTTATTAAATCTTTTATCAGAAGTTAAAGAAATCACAGGATTAGATATTTCAAAAGTTGCTCTAAGCAGAGCAAATATATTACTTAAGGACAGAACAAATATTAAACTATTATTTGGATCTGCTGAAGATACAAAATTTGAAAATAATTCTTTTGATAAAATCTTTTGTTCAGAAGTTTTGGAGCATGTACCAAATCCCAAGAAAGTAATAGAAGAAATTTATAGAATATTAAAAAAAGATGGGATTTTAGTTGTTAGTATACCAGATGAAAAAAGAATTAAAAATATTATGGGATTTTTAGATAAAACAAAGCTTAAGAAATTATTATATGCTGCAAGAAAAGATAAAGATTATGAATGGCATTTGCATGAAGCAGATTTAAATTTTTTAAAGAATATTACTAAAGAATTGTTCAGCATAATTAAAGTTAAAAGAGTTCCTTTCTTACTTGGTTATAGATTTGTTATAAAATTAAAAAAATGAAAATACTTTTAATTAATCCTCCCTATACTAATTATGGGGGTATGGAAGGTTATGGTGGTAAATCTGCTCCTTTAAATTTAGCCTATTTAGCAAGTTATGTAAGAAAAAAAGGCTATAATGATATTTTTATACTAGATGCAGAGGCAGCAGGATTGACTTATGAAAAAATAGAATTTCATATTATGAAAATAAAACCAGATCTTGTAGCAATGACTATGCCTACACCAACAGTAGATCATGTTATAAAGATAGCTGAAATTATTAAACAAATAAACAAAAAAATTTGGGTTATTGTTGGTGGTTATCACCCTACTGCGATGCCAGAGGATATAATCCATAATAAAAATATAGATTTTGCTATTATTGGAGAAGGTGAAAAAACTTTTTATGAATTAGTTAATGCTATTGATGAAAAAAAGGATTTTAATAATATTAGAGGAATCATTTTTAAAAAAGAAGGTAAAATAATCAAAACAGAACAAAGAGAATTAATAAAAAATTTAGATGAAATTCCTTTTCCAGCAAGAGATTTATTGGATTTAAAATTATATGAATCTTCTGTTACAAAAAAAGTTAGTGATGAGATAGCTACATATCTTTTTACTAGCAGAGGATGTCCTTTTAACTGTATTTATTGTAATGCAAAATCCATGTGGAGAAGATCAACTAGATTTAGAAGTGTTAAAAATGTTGTTGATGAAATAGAAGAATGTATTAATAAGTATAATATTAAGGAATTTAATATTGGGGATGAATTATTTACTTTAAATGAAGAAAGAACTATAAAGATTTGTGATGAAATACTTAAAAGAAATTTAGAAATATCTTGGGTTTGTATGTCAAGAGTAGATACTATTTCTACTGAACTAGTTAAAAAAATGAAACAAGCTGGCTGTAAGTTAATATCTTTTGGTTTTGAGTCTGGTTCTAAAGTTATACTTAAAAATATTAGAAAGATGACAGATTTAAATAAAGCAGAAGAAGCAATAAAAATAGTTAAGAAAGAAGGTATAGAAATTTTTGGAAATTTCATGATAGGAAATCCTGGAGAGACAAAAAAAACGTTTAATGAAACATTAAAATTTAGCAAAAGAATGAATCTGGATAGGGTTAGTTTTTTAATTACAGTCCCATATCCAGGCACAGATTTATACAATATGTTAAAAGAAAAAAAACATCTAGATAAAAATTTAGGGTGGTCAAGATTTTCTCCGATAAGTAATAAGTATCCATTATTAAGAACTGATGAATTAAATGGAGATGATTTATTAAAATTACAAAAAAAAGCATTTAAAAGTTTTTACTTAAGGCCAAAATTTATCATAAACCAATTAAAAAAAATAAAATCCAAGGAAGATATCAAAGATTTAATTTCAGGTATTAAACTATTTTTAAGAATAGAAAACTAATTATGCTATACTTATTAGAGTAACTCCGGTGATGATTATTATTACGCCCACCCATTTATACAAATTCATTTTTTCTTTTAGAAAAAATATTGATAGTATATTTACCCAAATATAGCTAGTTGCACCAATTGGGTATAATACAGAGAGTTCTCCTCCTTTTAGTGCTATTATAAATATTATTGAAGACAACCCGTAAAAAATAATAGCAATAATGGTAAATTTATTAAGAAAAATTTTAATATTTAATTTACTAAAGGAACTTTTTTTAAGAAAAAACGCTCCAAAAGCACCTAAAAGTGCGGTAAAAAGTGTTGCGACTATTGCCCATGATTGAGTCATTTTCTACCACCGTAACCTACTAAAACTATTCCTGTTAGTGTTATAAAAATCCCAACCCATTTCAATGTAGTCATATAATCTGTTAAAAATATTTTTGGAGAAATTATACTAATCCAGATATAACTCATTGCAAAAAATGGATATAATACAGATAATTCTCCTCCTTTAAATGCTATTATCAAAAGAAAAGCCCCCATTGCATAAAGGAGAACACCTATAATTAGATAATGATTCAAAATTATACCCTCTATACTAAAATTTAATTTTGCTGAACCCAATTTATAAAAGATTTGTGCTGTTGTAGTTAATAGAGAGCAAAATAATACTAAGATGATTGCACTTATTTTAGTTTTCATAGAAATTTAATTTTAATCTTATTTATAAACTATTTTGCTACTTCAAAACAATAATCCTTAAATAGATTTCCTTTTGCTAAATTTAAGATGAAAATCTGTGTTATTGGTTTAGGTTATGTTGGATTGCCTCTCGCAATAAAATTTTCAAAAATATTTGAAACTATTGGTTTTGATATTAGTAAAGAGAGGATAGAACAATTAAAAAAGAATGTGGATAAAACAAATGAATCTTCAGAAGAAGAGTTAAAAAATTCTTCTGTTTTATTTACTTCAGATTCTAAGGAAATTAAAGAAGCAGATTTTATTATTATAGCAGTTCCAACACCAGTGGATTCTTCAAAAAAACCAGATTTAGGTTTTGTGGAATCTGCTTCAAAGATAGTTGGAGAGAATTTAAGAAAAAATGCAATTGTAGTTTATGAATCAAGTGTTTATCCGGGTACAACAGAAGAATTTTGTATTCCACTTTTAGAGAAATATTCTAATTTTAAATGCGGACAAGATTTTAAAGTTGGTTATTCTCCAGAAAGAATTGTTCCGGGAGATAAAGAACATACAATAGATAAAATTGTAAAACTTGTATCATCTACTGATAAAGAAACTACCGATAAGATTACAAAAATTTATAGTAAAATCATACCTGCAGGCATATGCAAAGTTAGAAATATTAAAACAGCAGAAGCAGCAAAGATAGTTGAAAATATTCAGAGAGATGTGAACATTGCTTTTATGAATGAACTTTCTTTATTATTTCATAAATTAAATATAGATACAAAAGAAGTTTTAGAGGCAGCAGGAACAAAATGGAATTTTCTCAAATTTTATCCGGGATTAGTGGGGGGTCATTGTGTCCCAATAGACCCATATTATTTAATACATAAAGCAGAACAAATTAATTGTAATCTAAAATTAATATCTGTTAGTAGGGATATAAATGAGAGTATGCCTAAATATGTATCGGAATTAGTAATTGAAACTTTAAATAAAAACAATAAAGAATTAAAAAATTCAAAAGTTTTACTTCTTGGGTTAACTTTCAAAGAAAATGTAAAAGATGTGAGAAATTCTGGAGCAAAAAAATTAATTGAAGAACTAAAAAAATACAAGATAAATGTAATAGCTCATGATCCTTTAGTAGATAATTCAGAAAAAGAATTTGGAATTCAAAATATTAATATCAATGAAATAAATGATGTGAATTGTGTTATTCTGATTAATTCTAATAATGAATTTAAAAATATTACAATAGACAGATTATTAAAAATTACAAAAGAAAATCCAATTTTGTTTGATATGAAATCTTTTTTTAACAAAGAAGAATCAGAGAAAAAAGGTTTTATTTACAAATGTTTATAATTTCTTTTTAACCACCCTATTAATGAAATTGCTCTTCTACCATATTTTTTGCATGTAACCATATGGATAATATCTAAAACATAATGAAAACCAACACCAATTAAAACAAATAAGAAAAATCTAAAATAAAGGGCTAGCACTATTAATAAAATTAAAAATTCAATAGTATGAAATATATTTAAAATGTCTCTAAATTTTTCATCATCAATATAATACTTATAGATTTCTTTTAAATTCCAATTTTTATATTTAAAACCATACCATAAAAAATGATCTACATCTATGAGAAAACTGGATAAAAAAATAATTATAACATAAAATCCAAAATGAGGATATAGAAGAATAGAAAGTAATATGCCAAATGCAATATGCACAATTGGTAACATCTAAATTAAAAAATTTTATTTCTTTAAAAACCTTTGTTTTTTTTGGAGTAAATAACTATTTTTAATTACAGTAATCTTTATAAACTAAATTTTAAAAATTAAAGAAGTGGTTGGGACAAACTAAGTACATGAAAACAATAATTAAAAAAATATTTACAAAGACAACCCCCTCAAGAGCCGCACTTGTTGGAAATCCAAGTGATGGATTTTATGGTGGAACTATAGCAATACCAGTTAGGAATTGGGGAGCAACAGTAACATTAAAACATGACCCAGAAAAAGAAGGTATTCATTTTATTCTTAATGATCTTCATGATATGCATTCATTTAATAGCTTAGATGAGTTTGTTGAAACAACAAAAAAAGAAGGCTTTTATGGGGGAATAAGATTATTAAAAGCAACATTAAAACAGTTTTATGAATATTGTCAATTAAAAAATATAGAATTGCATGCTAATCCTTTTAGTTTAGGATATACTACCAATATACCCAAGTTAGTTGGTTTAGCAGGTTCAAGTGCAATAATAACATCTTGTTTAGAAAGTCTTATTGAATTTTATGGTGTGGAGAGATCACAATTACCATTACCAATACAAGCAAATCTTGTTTTGAATACAGAATTAGAACAACTAAAAATAAAAGCCGGATTACAAGATAGAGTTGTACAAGTTTATAATGAACCTGTGTATATGGATTTTTCAAAAAAGGCATTTAAAAAGAATAAGGGCTTGCATGGAGAATACCAAGTAATTCCTAAAGAATTATTTCCTAATTTTTTTATTGTTTATTCAACAGAATCCGAAGAATCTGAAAGAGTACACACTAATCTTCACTTTAGATATTACGAAGAAAAAGAACCAGAGCTTATAGAAGCCATGAAAAAATTTGCAGAATATACCAGAAAAGCAAAAACTGCATTAGAAAACAAAGATCATAAAGAATTTTTTGAATTAATGGATATGAACTTTGATTTAAGAAAACAAATAATAGGAGAAGATAAAATAGGAAAAAAGAATTTAGAGATGGTTGAAATAGCAAGAGCAAGTAATGCATGTGCTAATTTTTCAGGTTCGGGCGGGGCTATTATTGGAATATATAGAAATGAAGAGCACTTTAATGAATTAGAAAAAGAATTCCATGTTAATGGTTATAAGTTAATCAGGGTAGTAGTTTAAAAAAATGTCAATAATACTTATTTATTCAAAATCTGATTATCCACCAATGGGTGTGCTTTATCTTTGTGATGCTCTTGAAAAATCTAATATAAAATGCAAAATTTTACCGAGTGATACATCAGAACAAGAAATCAAAAAATGCATTAATAAAATTAATCCAGTTGCTATTGGAATGTCTGTAACGACTTCTCCAGAAATTAGTTCATTTATAAAACACTCAATTTTTATAAAAAATAATTTTCCAAAAATTCCTGTGATTTGGGGGGGTGTACATCCATCTATTAATCAAGAACAGTGTGCAAATGAGAATTTTATAGATTATATTATAACTGGCCAAGCAGAAGAAATATTCCCAAAAGTAATATCTAATCTTGAGAGTGGCTCTAAACCAGAAAAGATTATTGGTGGAGAAGGAGTAAGAAATCTTGACAATTTCTACCCGAGTTGGGGAAAAATTGATATTGAAAAATTTACATTTCCAGAAGAGCATTCAGTCCATAGTAAAGGTAAATTAGAATGTGATAAAAAAGAAGGGGAAAAAAAGCAGAATATATTTTATTATCTTTTAACTAGCAGAGGATGTCCATATAAATGCACATTCTGCTCAGAACCACTTGGAGCAATAAATAAAAATCCTTGTGGGAAATATAATTGGAATGCTCATTCTTTTGACTGGTTTAAAAAACAAGTAGATTATATTGAAAATAGACTTAAACAAAAAGGAATAAAACTTGATGGAATTGGCTTGTGGGATGATATGTTCTGGATTGACATGAAGAGAGCATATCTTATCCTTGATTTTCTTAAATCTCGTAGGATAGGTTATCTTATTGAAGCAAGAGCTGATTATTTGATAAGAAATAATGCAGCACTTTTAAAAAAACTTGCTGATACCGGATGTATACAGGTTTTTATTGGAGCAGAATCTGCAGATCAAAATACTTTGAACTATCTGGGAAAAGGAACAAAATTTAAAGACTATAAAAAAATTTTAGAACTTGCTGAAAAATATCATATTGCAGTTAGATCCTCTTTTATTGTTGGCTTTCCAGGAGAAACAGATGATAGTGTTAATAAAACTCTTGATTTTGTAGAATGGATTAAAAGAAAAAAGAATGATTTTGCATCTATCAGTGGTCCAAAGTTATTTACTCCATACCCAGGTACAATTGAATTCAACAGGGCTGTAGAAAAAGGATTTAAAGTACCAAAGAATACATTGCAGTGGAGCGAAGTTCATAGAAATTCGCAGAGATATCTTGAAATATTCCCATGGCTTAAAAATAACCTTAAATCTGAAACAATAGCAAGACTTAAAACATTATTTGGAGAAGGTCTCTAACCTAATAGAAAAGTGTAAAAGACTAATTTAAGGTGATAATTTAGAAAAATGTCAATAATATTAACAGGAAGTAAAGGATTAATTGGTAACTTCTTATTAGAAAGATTAAAAAAAGAAAAGAACAAAATAGAGTATGAACTAGATCTTCGTTCTGGTTTTGATATATCAAATATTGATAGCCTTAAATTAAATAAAGATACACAACCAGTAGATAAATTCATTCATTTAGCATCTTTCTGTAAAATTAACCAATGTATAGAAAATCCTTTATTAGCTTTTAAAAATAATGTTGAAGGAACTTACAAATGTTTGGAATTTTGTAGGTTAAACGATATTAAAAAATTCATATTTACTTCTTCTTCAAGGATTATCAGCAAGGAAAAGAATTCATATACTGCAAGCAAAATATATGGAGAAGAATTAGTTAAAGGTTATCAAGAATGTTATGGTATTGATTATGTAATAATAAGACCAAGTTCAGTTTATGGTCCTTTTATAGATATAACGAGGAGATTAATGACTGAATTTTGTGTAAAAGCTTTTAGAGGAGAAGAATTACCTATTTATGGTGATAAAAATAAAAATTTGTCTTTTACTTATGTCAGTGATTTTATTGAAGGCTTTATGATAGCTATGAAACAAAGAAATAAAATATTTAATATATATGGAGATGAAGTAAAAATTATTGATATAGCTAATAAGATAACAAATTTTGTGGGGAAAGGACATGTTAAATTTTATTCTGCAGAAATTGCGCAACCCCAAAAAATTGAGGGTAAAACTTCTGAAGAATTAATAAAATTAGGTTACAAGCCTAAAGTAAACATTGACAAAGGTATAAAAATAATGGTAGACTGGCATAGAGATCATCCAGAATCGTGGAAAAAATAATAAAATATAAACATTTTTATATTAGTATAAATTATAATAGGATATGGATTTTAAACGAGTAATTAATTCAAGGAGATCTATTAGAAAATACTTAGAGAAAGAGGTTTCTTGGGAATTAGTATCAGAAATCTTAGATGCTGGTGTAAAAGCACCATCTGCAGGTAACATAAAGAGTTATAAATTTATTGTAGTTACAGATAAAAAAAAGAAAGATGAAATAGCAGTAGCTTCTTTAAAACAATCTTGGATGAAAGGGGCATCTGTTCATATTGTAATTTGTTCTGATAAGGGGAATATTAAAAAATTCTATAATGAAAGAGGATTACTTTATTCAACGCAGAATTGTGCTCTTGCTGCTGAAAATATGTTATTAAAAGCCACTTCTTTAGACATAGGAGCTTGTTTTGTAGGAGCATTTGATGAAAAAGCAGTTAAAAGAATTTTAAAAGTTCCAAATGGTTTAAGACCAGAAATTATTATAACTTTAGGCTATCCTGATGAAAGACCTTTGCTAAAGAAAAGTATTGATTTAGAGAATTTAGTGTTTTTTGATGAATATGGAAATAAAAAAAGAGATACAAGTCCTTTTCCATTAGAGAAACAAATTAAAAAAGCAAAGAATTTACTTAAGAAAATAAAAAAGAAAAAAAGCTGATGCTCAAAGAGCATCAGCAGAAAGACTAAAGGAGGGATTGGGGGTTATAAACCCTCTTAGCCTAGAATATCAATACCAAGTTCTTCACTCATCTCTACTTTTTCTTTTGCTTTCTCTACTACATTAGTTTTACCCAAAATATAAGGGGAATTAACTCCAGTAATAATTGTCATGATTCTTAGTTTTCCAGTCATATCATCATCTATTCTTGCTCCCCAGATTACATTAGCATCTGAGTCCAAGGCAGATGTTACCATTTCTCCAACTTTATTTACTTCTTCTAATGTTAAGTCTGGACCACCAGCTACATGTATTAATGCACCTGTAGCACCTTCATAACTAACATCTAACAAAGGATTAGTTAGTGCTCTTTTTGTAGCTTCTTCTACCCTATGTTCAGAGTCACTTTCACCAATACCAATAACAGAGACTCCACCGCCAGTCATTATTGCTTTTACATCTGCATAGTCTAGATTAACTAAAGATGGAATTGCAATGGTTTCTACAATACCTTTAATCATTGTACTAATTAATTCATTTGCTACTGCAAATGCTTGTTGTACGGGTAGGTTTCCAGCCAACTTTACTAATCTATTATTATCAATAACAATAACAGTATCACTCATTTGTCTTAATTCTTGTAAGCCAAATTCAGCTTTATCTACCCTAGCTTTTTCAATATTAAAAGGCATAGTTACAGTACCAATTACTATGCTCCCCATTTCTTTTGCAAGTTGTGCTACAACTGGTGCAGCTCCTGTTCCTGTTCCACCGCCCATACCAGCACATATGTACACCATATCAGCATCCTTTATGCTTTCTTTAATTTCATGAATGTTTTCTTTAGCACATTCTTTACCTTTAATAGGAAAACCTCCACAGCCTAAGCCACGAGTTAATTCTTTTCCAATAAGAATTTTATGATCAGATTCAATCATATCAAGATGTTGTTTGTCAGAATTCATAGCAATTATTTCTGCACCATTTATTCCTTTTTTATAGAGCCAATTAACTATATTGCCTCCAGCTCCCCCAACACCTACAATTTTTATATTTGTTTGACCAACCTTCACGTCTCCAAAACTAGCCTCTTTTGCATGCTCTAATGCATTTTGTATTATAAATTCCATCTTAGTTTGTCTCCCCCTTTTTTATTTATTTTTTATAATATTTTGGAAATATATGTAGTACAAAACAACAATATTTATATATTGCTTAATATACTTCTATCTTAGAAAAAGCTTTTAATTGCCCATTAAAAGTTTACAACTTATATTTTGAAATTAAATTTATTCGAAATTTGGTTTTTACTGCCCAAGTAAAACCAAGTATTTATTAATATTTCTATTATTAAACTAAAATTATATTTAAGATTTATCAAAGTGCAATATCTATTTTTTATAATATAGTTTTTAGAATATAAATTTTATTTAATACTTTTTCTTTGAACACTTTTGGTATGAAGAATATAAAAAGTGGTGATTTAATCAAGGTTAGTTTGAAAGATAAAACTATTGAAGGTGTACTAATGCCAGGTGTTTCTAAAAAAACTTTATTTTTGAAATTAAAGTCCGGTTATAATATTGGAATAGATAAAAATAAGATTAAAAAAATAAAATTAACTAAGAAAGCCACTAAAAGTAGAATGAAAAAAGTAAAATTAAATGTTAATAAAAAATTAAAGAAAATTACCATATTACATACAGGGGGAACAATAGCCTCTAGAGTTGATTATAAAACAGGCGGAGTTAATGCTAGTTTTGAGCCAGAAGATCTTATTGCAATGTTTCCTGAGCTTGGGAAGATAGCTAATATAGATTCTAGATTAATAAGAAATATGTGGAGTGATGATTTAAGATTTAAGCATTTTGAGTTAATTGCTAAGGAAATTGGAGCAGAAGTTAAGAAAAAAGTAGATGGAATCATTATTGGAATGGGTACTGATAATTTAGCAGTTGCTGCTAGTGCTTTAAGTTTTATTTTAGAAGATATTAATATTCCTGTATTATTGGTTGGGGCTCAGAGAAGTAGTGATAGGGGTAGTAGTGATGCAGCAGTAAATTTAGTGGGTGCTGCTGAGTTTATAAGACAAAGTAATTTTGTTGGAGTAGCAATTTGTATGCATGAAAAGCCAGATGATAATAATTGCAGTATTTTATCTGGATGCAAGACTAGAAAATTACATACTTCAAGAAGGGATGCTTTTAAATCTGTAAATGAAGATATAATAGCAAAAGTTAATTTTGTTACTAGAAAGGTTCATTATATTTCTAATTTTCCAGTTAAGAATAATAAAAGAAAGTTGAAAGTAAGAGGTAAATTAGAAGAAAAAGTAGGATTATTAAAAATCCATGTTAATATGAATCCTAAGCAAATTGAATTCTTTAAAGGTTACAAAGGTTTAGTAATAGAAGGAACTGGTTTAGGTCATATGCCTTTAGATACTATTGATGATTATACTAAAGTTCATAAAAGAATAAAAGAAGAATTAAGGAAATTAATTAAAAATGGAACTGTAGTTGTAATGTGCTCAAATTGTTTATTTGGAAGAGTAAATATGAATGTTTATGCAAAAGGTAGAGATTTACAAGAACTAGGAGTTATTTCTGGAGAAGATATGCTGGCTGAAACTGCTTTTGTTAAATTAGCTTGGTTGTTGGCTAATGAAAAGAAAGATATTAAAGCATTTATTGGAGAGAATTTAAGAGGAGAAATCAATAAAAGAGTTGATTTAGATCATTATCTTTGATATTCTTAAGGGGAGAATATAACCCCAATTATACCCAATTGTTTAAAGGCAAATTACTTTTTAAAATCTTTAAATTTTACAGAATGTTGTTCTCCTGCACTTCCCCAATTTTCTAATTCTGTTTCATGTATTATAACAGTAACTGCTTGAGCTGGTATTCCCATTTCTGTGAAAACCTCTGTTATTTTTTTTATTAGAATAGGTTTTTTTTCCTTTTCTAAAGGCCATGATTCAATGTTTATTATTGGCATATTAATCACCTCAATTTAGAAGATTATAGAATACTTTAATAAATTTGCCTTCAATTTAACTTCTTCGCTCGGCACTTTGTACTTGTATAACATAGATTAAGTTCAATTTTTGCCAACGAATTTAAATAGTAATTCTACCAATATCTTAGAATATGCCAAAAGAAACAATTAAAAAAATAACAATTGCCATTATTGTTGTAATTCTATTATCTTTTGTGATAGCAATATATTCCTATCAAAAAATTGAAGGGGATAAAGTTGCATCTCATTGGAATGTGAAAGGAGAAGTTGATGGTTATATGTCAAAATTTTGGGGTGTGTTTTTATTTCCTTTAATGTTTATCGGGTTATACATATTATTTCTTTTAATTCCAAAAATAGATCCTTTAAAAAATAACATTCAAAAGTTTAGAAAATATTATGATATATTTGTATTAGCCATCATGTTATTTCTATTTTATGTTTTTATTCTAACAATCTTAGCTAATTTAGGTTATAGTTTTAATATGACAACAATGTTAATGCCTACAATCGGTTTACTCTTTTTTGGTATTGGGATGTTTATGAAAAAATTAAAAAGAAATTGGTTTATAGGTATTAGAACTCCTTGGACTATAAGTAATGACGAAGTCTGGAAGAAAACACACCTATTGGGTGCTAAACTTTTCAAGCTATTAGGTATAATTATCTTTCTTGGAATCTTTTTTAGAAAATATCTTTTATGGTTTATATTGGTGCCTGTAATAATTTCAGTAGTTTGGCTATTTGCATATTCATATTTAGAATATAGAAAAATTGTTGGAAATAAAAAAAATTAATTATATCTTCTTTTAAAATTTCTTTGAGATCCTGAATTATTTGAAGAAGATTTTCCAAATCTACTGTTGCCATTATTACTTCTATTATTAAATCTATTATTGTTATCATTTCTTCCATAATTTCTTTTATTCTGAGAATTACCAAATCTTCTTGAAGAATTTCTCTCAATTGGTTTTTTAATACTATCCTTTAAATAAGGTCTATCCTCTTTTTGAATCTTAAATTCTCTAAATGTATCTTGTACTCTAGAAAAATTACCATAATCTCTCTGAGTAAGAATATTTATAACTAAACCATCCTTACCGGCTCTTGCTGTTCTACCAATTCTATGTACATAATCTTTAGGATCTTTTGGTATATCAAAATTGTAGATATGTGTTACTCCTTCTATATGTAATCCTCTAGAAGCAACATCAGTGCAAACTAAAACTTGAAATTGGTTTTTATGAAACAAATCAATTGTTTTTAATCTTTTTACTTGATTTAAACCACCATGAATTGAAGCTGCTCTAATATCATTTGCTTTAAGAACATCAACAACCATATCAGTTACCCTTCTAGTATTACAGAAAACCATGACTAAGTCAGAGTTTTCTTTTTTTAATAAGTGAATTAATAACTCTTTTTTTAAATTTGAAGGAACATCATAGTATGTTTGTGTTAGTTTAGTTGGGTCAACCATCTTTGTAGCATGTATAGTTATAGGATTTTTCATATATGTTTCTGCAATTTGCTTTGCAGACTGATATATAGTTGCTGAAAATAGTAAAGTTTGTCTGTCCATTGGACATGCTTTAATAATTTGCTCAACATCTTCAATAAAACCCATGTCAACTAGCCTATCAGCTTCATCTAATACAAAAATTTTTACTTTAGAAGTATCAATAGTTCGTCTATTTAGATGGTCCAATATTCTTCCAGGAGTTGCAACAACAACTTCAGCTCTTCTTAAATCATCAATTTGTGGATTAATAGAAACACCACCATAAATTGCTAAAATTTTAATTTGTTTTTGATAAGAAAGTTTAACAATTTCATCTTTTACTTGTTCAGCCAATTCTCTTGTTGGTACTAAAACAATTGCTTGAACTCCTCCCCCTGGATTACACTTTTTAATAATTCCTGCACCAAAAGCTAATGTTTTACCACTGCCAGTAGCAGATTCTCCTATAACATCTTTATCGTTTAAAATTAATGGAATAGTATCTCTTTGAATTTGAGTAGGTTCTTTAAAGCCCAATCTATCGATAGCTCCCATTAGTTGCTCACTTAAATTAAGATTTTCAAATGTATTCATAATTAATTACCTCTTACTATTTATTATAATATGATCAATAGAAAAAGCGAAAAGTACAAGTTGTTACTAATGCTCTCTCACCCATATCGTTATACTATGAGCCAGTTGATGAGGGTTTATAAAGGTTTTGGATTGCTTGTATTGTTAATTCTTCGGGACTTTTAGATAACCTTTAATATTTTCCTTTCTTGTTGAAATCCATGAAAATACAGTGGAAAGACTTTATTATCAATGGAAAGAAAATAAGTGCAAGAGTATCTGTTCATGAAAAAGGAGATAGAAAGCTCTTAAGGGATTTATATTTAGATTGGAAAAGCCTTAATGATAGATTAAAACAGATAGGAACAAGAGGTATTAATATTCCTGAAACAATAACAGAAAATGCTTTTTCCTTATTCTTTGAAAATTGTGTAAGAATTGTTAAATTAAAAGCGGGTAAATGTTCTTTTGACAGTATCAATACAAAAACAGGTTCAAGGATACAACTTAAAGCTGCAAGTGTTAAATATGACTTAACTTCTTTTGGACCTAAGTCAGAATGGGATGAATTGTTCTTTTTAGATTTCTCAGCTGGAGATGGTTCTTTTAAAGTCTATAAAATAGAGCCTGATTGGATTTACAAACATAAAGTTAATAGAAATCAAACATTTGAAGAGCAACAAGCACAAGGTAGAAGACCAAGGTTTAGTATAACTTATAATCTTATTCAAGCAAAAGGATTGAAACCTATTAAAATTTGTAAATTGTAAATATAAATTAATTTAAAAAAAATGGATGAAAATATAGATACAACAAAGGAAAAATTAAATGGACTAATTGAATTTAAAAATAAAATTACAGAATCAATTAGGGCAGAAAAAGAAAATATTCATAAGATTCCCTATGTGGATTTTAATAATAATCTCAAGACGATGTTATCAACTACAAATTATGTTCTATTCGGAAGAAGAGGTTCTGGAAAAACTATGCTTATGAGAAATTTAGAGGAAAACTCTTCTGAAAAAAATATTTGTTCAGTATATATTGATTGTGAAATGTCTAAAAGTTATAGTTATCCAAATATAATAATTTTTATTTTGAAGAATATTTTTACTCAATTAAATGATTCTTTAAAGGGATTTGGGCCCGCTTTTTTATCTAAGAAAACACGGATGAAAAAAGAACTAAATCAAATCGTTATAGATTTAGAAGAAAAACTCCAAGATTCGGATTTTAAAGAGATAGAAAAAAAGAATGAAAGAGGAAAAGTTTCTACTTTAGAAGGCGGGGCCCAAGTGGATGTAAAATCCGTTAAGGCAGGTATAGATAAATCAGTTAAATCTGAAACAAAACAAACAGAGGAGTTTAAACAAGTAAATATTAAAATAAAATTTTTAGATATAAAAATACCAGAATATAAAAGATTAATAGGTAGTCTTTTAGAGATTCTTAAAAAAGATAGATTGTTTATAATTTTAGATGATTTTTATTTTGTAAAGACAGAATCTCAACACAAATTAGCAGATTACATTCATAAATTATGTAAAGACATTTCGGTTAATTTTAAAATAGCTACAATAAGGCATAGAACTAAATTATATGAAAGAGGCGATAGTGGAACAATAGGAATTCAAGAAGGAATGGATTTTACACCTGTAGATTTAGACTATACTTTAGATAAACCATTATTAACCGAAAAGTTTATGAGAGAAATTATTCAAAATCTAATAGATAAATCTGAATTAAAAATAAACTTAAATGAACTATTTATAGCTGACCAAAATGGATTTAGAAGACTTGTATGGTCATCAGGCGGGGTTCCAAGAGATTTTCTTACCATGTTAGGATATATAATTGAAGAAATAATATTAGAAAAAGACCCTCTTAAAAAAATAAATAAGAATAAAATAAATAATGGGGCCCAAAAATATTTTTCGGATAAAATGAATGAATTTGAAACAAAAGAATTCTCAGATGGCAAAGCATTAAGTTTATTTCAAGAAATATATAAAAAACTAATAGAAGAAGAAAAAACAACTTCATTTCTTATAGAAAAAGAAACTACTCCAAATGGACTTTTTAAAATATTTAATAATTTAATTGATTTGAGAGTAATTCATTTAGTTAGAAAAAGATTGACTAAAAAAAAGAAACCAGGAAAAATTTTTGATGCATATATTTTAGATATGGGTTCTTATTCAAATTTACTTCGTTTAGGAAAGGGTATAAAAGAAATTGATATATTTGAAGAATATGTTGGTAGAAAAGGAGATAATCCTTTTAGAGCTTTATCTAAAATTTTAGATATAAATAAGATTTAAGATTAATTTTTTCTTTCTTTTCTTGGTTTATCCCAATATGGACTTTTACACTTAGGACATACTGTTGGAAGTTTCTTTATATCGTTTGGTATCCACTCATGGTTACATCTTTCACATTTAAACCCTTTTTTTGTAACATCAATAATTCCCATAATAAAGTTATATACTTCTATAATATATAAATCTTTTGTATATGATTTTAGAACCGAAAGGTATATAAATAACCTATACTTCTATAGTAATATATTAAAGAAGTATATAATAAGGGGTTCCGAAGAACCCCAAAATTTCACTGTCGCTAAACAAATGAAATCAAAAAATAATAATGGGAAAGAGTATAAAAAAGTATCTTGTCCTAATTGTGATTCTAAAAATATAATTAAAAGAGGAAAGAGAAAAACAGAGAATAGAGGTTTAATCCAAAGATATGGTTGTAAGGATTGTTCTAAGAGATTTGTTGAAGATGATGGTTTCTTTAAGATGAAAAACTCTCCTCAAAAAGTTACTTTATGTTTAGATTTGTTTTATAGGGGAATATCAACAAGAAAAGTTCAAGAACATTTACAAGCATTTTATCCTCAAAATTCTTCTAATGTTTCTATTTACAAATGGATTGTAAAATATTCAAAAATGATTCATCAATTTACAGATGGTTTAAAGCTTAAAGCTGGAGAAGAATTGCAGATTGATGAAGTAGAATATGGAACAAAAACAAAGAAAACTCATGGTTGGTTTATTGATAGCATAGATTGTGAAACAAGATTTATGGTATCTTCTAATTTTACAAAATCAAGAGGTCAAAGAGAAATAAAAGATGTTATTCAAAGAGCTAAAGATAAAACAGGGAATCAAATAAAAACATATACAACAGATGGATTTACTGCTTATCCTAAAGTTATAAAAAAAGTTGCAGGATATTATAATTTAAAAAAAGGAATTGTAAGACATAAAAAAGTTACTCAACTTAAAGGAGAAGGATTTAACCATAAAGTTGAAAGAATGCATAGCAATTTAAGAGCAAGAACAAAAACTTTCAGAGGATTTCATGGTTCAACAAATTCTGCTAATGCTGTAATGAAAGGTCTTGAGATTTATTATAATTTTATACGTTCACATCAAGCTATAAGTTGTTGTCCTTATGAGTTAGCTATTCCTGAATTAAAAGATAAGCTTGGAATAAACAAATGGCTTGATTTGATATATATTGCAAAAGAGGGGAAAGTTTAAAATGAAAAAGAGAAATAGTAAAATTATGAAAAAAGAGGTATATAGAACCTTAGATTTATTTGCTGGTGTTGGTGGTATAAGATTAGGTTTTGATAGAGCTGGATTTAAAACAGTTTTTGCTAATGATTTTGATGAGAGCTGTAAACATACCTACGATTTGAATTTTGATGAACCTAAATTATTAATTAAAGATGTTTGGAAAATTTATATTAAAAAAGAAATGCCAGATTTTGATGTTTTATTAGCAGGTTTTCCATGTCAGGCTTTTTCGATAGCAGGTTATCAGAAAGGGTTTAAAGATGAAGATTCTGGAGGTAATTTGTTTTTTAAAATAGCTCAGATACTTAGAATTAAGAAACCTAAAGCATTTATGTTGGAAAATGTTAAGAACCTTAAAACTCATTACAAAGGAAATACATTTAGAGTAATTGAAGATACTCTTACAAAGATTGGTTATCACATCAAAACAAAAGTTCTAAACAGCATGACACATGGAAATATCCCTCAAAATAGAGAAAGAATTTTTATTGTTGGTTTCTTAGATAAAGAAAAAATAAATGCTTTTGAATTTCCTAAAAAAATAAAATTAACCAATAGTTTTAAAGAATTTGTAAATGGAGAAGCAGATGAAAAATACTACTATAATGATAAACCACTTTATCCTAAACTAAAAGATGATGTTAATTCAGAGGATACAGTTTATCAGTGGCGTAGAAGGTATGTAAGAGCTAATAAAAGTGGTGTTGTTCCTACTCTAACCGCTAATATGGGAACAGGGGGGCATAATGTCCCTATAATTAAAAATGGAAATGGTATAAGAAAATTAACGCCTAAGGAATGTTTTATGTTGCAAGGATTTCCTAAAGACTTCAAACTTCCAAAAATAGCAGATTGTAGGTTATATCATCAAGCTGGGAATAGTGTAACTGTTTCTGTAGTGCAAAGAGTTGCTGAAAATATGAAAAAGGTCTTAGATGGAGAACGATTAAATCCACAAAAATGTTTACTTTAATTCATGCTCCCATATTCTAATGACTTCCCATCCGTCATTTTTGTAGGCTATATCTACTTCTTTGCCCCTTATTACATTCCTTTTAAGTTTTGGAATCCAATAATCTCTATTTGATTTAGGCTCCTTAAAGCATTTAGGACAAATATGCCAGAAACAACCATCAATAAAAACTACTATTTTTTTATCTCTATGTATAAAATCTGGTTTTCCAAAAATGTTTTTGGGCTGGTATGTAAAACCTTGAGATTTCATTTCTCTTTTTATAATTAATTCAGGAATAGTTCCCTTAGATGTAATTCTAGACATACAATAGCTTCTCTGTTCTGGAGTTAGGTTATCTGACATAAATACTTTAAAATAATAAATCCTATAAATTATTTTCTAAGTCCCGAAGAATTAACAATACATGGATTGCTCTTTAAACCAAAGAATAAAAGAACAACAAAAGTCACAAAAGAAACAAAACAGAGGGGAATATTGAATAGTGTTGGGCAATATACTCTGCCCAATAATTGATTAACAGAAAACCAAATAGAAGTAGCTAAACCTAGTTCAATTCCAACAAAAAACATTATTGAACTAATTTTTATATCTTTGATAAATTGAGATATTAAAATAAGAATGAAAAATGTTAATACTAAATAACAAGCAGGAATTCCAAGAAGTGGTGGGCAATACTGTGATCTAATTAATTCATTAATCACAAGCCCTATAGTTGCTAATATTCCTATTATTGATATTGTAATAATCCAAGATCTATACTTCTTGTCCATATATAATAAAAGAATTATTACTAATTTTATAAATCTAACTAATAAAATTAACAATTTAAACAAATTTAGTATTTTAAAAAGATTTTAATATTAATATATTTAAATAACTAAAATGTTACCATTTTTGTTTCCTCTATTATTACAACCTGTTGAGACAAATTTAGAAGAACTAACAAGACAAGCATATATAGAATCACAGAGGACAGCTATTATTAATGAGATTTCTACTGAAGAACCTAATTATATGCAAATGTGTTTAGCACCTGAACAAAACGAGTCAAATGATGAGAAAAAGAATAAGGACTTTGAACTAAATTTTGATTTGGAAAAAGAAGCAGAAAAAGATATAGAACCAGAATATGATGAATCTAAGAAAGATACAATATCTCCTAAAGATATTGACATTAATACAATTCTTGAAGCATTTGAAATTAATTGGGATAAATACTTAGCTATTGAGCCAACATTTGTATTAAGTAGTGTTTATTCTATAACACCAATAATAACTTTAGATTTAATGTCTGCCTTTGGATTGGTAGTCAATCCAATTTTTCCATATACTTCAAGGATATTTCCAGTTGATTCAAACATGGTATATTTAGGAATTTCTGATGATATCTATTTAGGGTATTATCTCTCATTACAGAATTATCTTGGAAGTGAGATTCATGTAATGGGGGGAACTCAATCTTTTGATTTGAAAGCATCTTCATTAAAACTTGGTGAGAAATGGTTATATGATACAAAAGAAATTAAGATAAACATTAATCTAGAAGTTCTTTTAAAAGAATTTGGAGTTGATGGATCACTTGGTTTTTCTTTTGATTTTGGTGAGGGATACACAATATCATTCGACACTTTATATTCTGAAACCTTTAATAAATTATATAATCAAAATAAATTCAATGTTAATGGAAAACTTACAGTAAGTCCCTTTGATATGTTTGAGCTTAGTTTTGGAGGGGGTTACACCATTGAAAATAATCTAATTCCAAAGCATAGCTATTCAATCAATAATGAAATGATTATTAAATTATAAGTAATATTTATAAGGAATAAATATATTGATAGAATGTAATGGTTGATTATAAGAAATTAAAACTAAAAGTTGGATTAGAAATTCACCAGCAATTAGAAGGCAGAAAATTATTTTGTCACTGTCCAACTTTAGTAAATGATCCAAATAAACCTAATTTTACTTTTTCTAGAAGATTAAGAGCTGTTGTTGGTGAGGAAGGTAAAAAAGATATAGCTGCAGAGTACGAGCAAGCTAAAGAAAAAACTTATGTTTATGAAGCTTGTAAAACAAGTAGTTGTAATGTTGAGTTTGATGAAGAGCCTCCACATGATATAAGTGAATTTGCTTTGGATACTGCTTTAATTGTTTCTTTATTAATGAATGCTGAATTAGTTGATGAAATCCAAGTAATGAGAAAAACAGTTGTTGATGGCTCAAATGTTTCTGGTTTTCAAAGGACTATGTTAGTTAGCAGAGATGGTTATATTAATACTTCAAAAGGCAAGGTTGGAATTAGTATAATTTGTTTAGAAGAAGAAGCTGCTAAAAAAATAAAAGAGGTTAAAGACAAAGTTTTTTATTCATTAGACAGATTAGGTGTACCTTTATTAGAAATAGCTACTTGTCCAGATATTAAAGATCCTGAACATGCTAAAGAAGTTGCAGGCATTATAGGTATGATTCTCAGAAGTACTAGCCGGGTTAAAAGAGGTCTAGGAAGTATTCGTCAAGATATTAATCTTTCAATTAAAAATGGCGCAAGAGTAGAGCTAAAAGGTTTCCAGGATTTAAGAAGCATACCAAGAGTTGTTGAAAATGAAGTTAAGAGACATCTTGAGTTGATTAAAAAAAGTGGAAAAGTTAAAGAAGAAGTAAGAAAAGTAGAACCAAGTTTTTCTACTTCCTATTTAAGACCTATGCCTGGTGCTGCTAGAATGTATCCTGAGACAGATGTATCTACTTTTAGAGTTACTAAAGCAAGATTAAACATGTTAAAGCTACCTGAATTAATTGTTGATAGGGCTGCTAATTTTGAAAGAAAATATGGTATTAATGCTAAATTAGCTTCTGAAATTATTAAAGAAAATATTCCATTTGATTATTACGCTGAGAAGTATAAAATTTCCCCAAGTTTTATTGCTCAAGTTTTAATAGAAATGCCTAAAGAAATAAAATCTAGATTAAATATTAAAAATAAATTATCTAAAAAAGATTTTGAATTAGTATTTGATAATTTAGAAAAAAAGAAAATAAACAAAGATGCTGTTTTGGATATTTTAGCTGAGTTAAGTAAAAAAAATAAAGTTAATTTGGACAAATACAAACCAGTAGATACAGATAAAATAGAAGAAGATATTAAAAAAATCGTTGAAAAAGGTAAGGGCTTATCTTTTAATGCTGTAATGGGAGATGTAATGAAAAAATATCATGGGAAAATTGATGGTAAAAAAGCAGCAGAGATTATTAAAAAGTATATTAAATAATTTTATAAATGAGTTCTGTTTTATGATTTAATATGGTAGATCCAAGAATAAAAAAGATGGCTCAAATTCTAGTAGATCATTCTACAAGAATTAAGAAAAATGAGAATGTAACAATATCTGGTTCAACAGAAGCTCAAGATTTGCTTAAGGAAATTTATAAGTTAGCTCTTAAGAAAGGAGCTTATCCTTTTTTGAAAGTAAACCTACCCGGAACTAGTTATATTTATTATCAAAATGCTTCACAAGAACAGTTGAAAAAATTCCCAGAACTAGCTTTTTATGAAGTTAAAAAAATGCAAGTTTACATTGGCATTGGAAGTCCAAAAAATACTAGAGAATTATCTAATGTAGATCCTAAAAGAATTACCTTAAGAAGTAAAGTTGTAGAGCCTATTGCAGATTATATAGTCAATAGAAAAGATAAGATAAGAAGAGTTTCAACAGGATTTCCAACTTCTGCATTAGCACAAGATGCTGAAATGTCCTTAGAAGAATATGAAAATTTTGTATATAATGCAGTAAATCAAGATTGGAAAAAACTGGGTAAAAGATTTAGACATTTAAGAGATAAATTAAATGAAGCAAAAGAGATAAGAATTATTGGAGAAGATACTGATATTAAATTAAAAGTTTATAATAAAAGTTTTGTAGCAGATTGTGGTGAAGAAAATTTACCTGGTGGAGAAATCTTTTGTGCTCCAGAAAAAGATTCTGTTGAAGGACATATAAGATTTACTTATCCTGCCATAGAATGTGGGACAGAAGTACAAAATATATATGCTGAATTTAAAAAAGGAAAATGTGTTAAAGCAACAGCAGATAAAAATGAAAAGTTCTTGAAAACTATGTTAAATACTGATAAAGGAGCAAAATATATTGGAGAATTAGGAATAGGAATGAATCCAAAAATAACTAAATTTACTAAGG
>SDBV01000149.1_pt1 | contig 88007 bp, 63 predicted proteins | sample 2277081 | NCBI WGS metagenome assembly SDBV01 (sample SAMN10402039, study PRJNA504765) | marine sediment metagenome | isolation source: marine sediment core GS10_PC15, 223 cmbsf | place: Arctic Ocean: Southern Knipovich Ridge | collected 2010
TGTATGACCTGTCATGATGGAACCGATACTGATACTACTGCAAACACATCTGTAGGCAGCAAGACCCTGGATAACATGCATCCTGTTTCTATTGTTTACAGTGGCTCTGACCTCAAGGGTACTGCTGATGCACCAATTGATCAGGCACTTATCGATGATGGTGGCAATGTAGAATGCGGCGTTTGTCATGATGTTCATGACTCACCAACTGCTGCACCTGCTCTCCGTCTTGCAGAAAGTGCGCTTTGTGTAGCTTGTCACACCAAGTAGCACTGGATTGGGTGCCGGGTACTGAATAAGTTGCCCTGACCTTATGATTATCTGGCCCGGCAGGTTTTACCTGTCGGGCCAATTTCTTTCTTGTACGAGCCAATAATATTGATGGGTGTTTGAGGGTTATTGGACCGCCAGTTGGTGATGCGTGAAGCGGTAGTTTTTCGCTGTCTTTCAAAAAGGAGTATTGTATGAGTATTAAAAGCAAAATTAGATGGCCCCTGGTCATAACACTGTCTGTATTGCTGTTGTGTCAATTTGGGTGTACTGAAGCTGAGAAAACCGTGAGTCAAAAGCCAGCCCCTGACAAACCCATATTTTATCCTGAGCCGCCTGGTGAGGCTCGCATGCAATTCCTGAAGTCATTTTCCGGTGCCGACGTTGTTATGGACATACATGGCGGATTCGAATCTTTTATAATGGGCGACTCAAAAAAGAAAGAGGTCAAAAGGGGCATTGTTAAGCCTTACGGCATAAATATATTTGATGGCAAGATATATGTTTGTGATGTCGGCCAGCGAAAGGTTATTGTTTTAAATCCCGAAGATGAATCTTTTGAGTATCTTAGCAAAGATCAAAGGATGGTAAATCCTGTCAACATTGAGATCGATGCCGATGGCAATAAGTATGTAGCTGATACCGGTGCAAGAGCTGTTTTTGTATTTAACCGGCAAAATGTCATGACCGACATTTTATTTAAGGATCTTAATGTTTCCCCGATAGATATCGAGGTACGCGGTGACAGAATTTATATAGCCGACATGGGTAATTCACAGGTAGTTATCGCTAATAGGGATGGCAGTGAGGTCATGCGATTTGGCAAGCAGGGTACCGAACCGGGGCAGTTTATAATTATTACCGGCATCGCCCTGGATGACGAAGAGAATATATATGTTACTGACAAGGTCACCGCTACCGTAACAAAATTTAATAAGGACGGGATATTTCAATCTCGTTTTGGAAAACAGAGTCTTGGCATACACGGCTTTGTACGACCAAAGGGGATTGATATTGACAGAGAGGGACGCATCTGGGTGGTGGATACTTCAACGGCGGTTGGCAAAGTATATAACAAGGATCAGCGACTGTTGCTGTTCTTTGGCACGCCTGTTATGGAGAAGCTTGCAGGGGCAATGAATTTTCCTGCTTGTGTAAAGGTTGATTACGATAATATTGAATATTTCCGAAAATATGCTGTTGCCGGCGCTAATATCGAGGCGATTATTCTGGTTACCAATCAGTTTGGTGATAATAAAGTGGCGGTATACGGCTATGGCACTTTCCCGCGATAGAGGTTTGATCCCATATTCATATTTTGCCGGGGAGAGTCGGATCTTAAGCCACAGAGGGTACAGAGGGCCATAGAGTGGAATTCAGAGAAAGGTTTTTTTGTGTTTTTGAACCGGCGAATCATTATATGCGTTGCGATTTTGTTTTGTATGCTCTGTCTTTTATCGGGATGCGATGAGGTTCAACATTATAAAGTATTGTCATATTTTTTTGACGGGGTTCCATTGCCGGAATCAGAGAGACTGGCTTTGGAAGAGCAGGTTCGTCTGAGTGACCCTAATGCCGCAGTTGCTTTGTTACAGGATCAGCCCCAGGAGATATGGTATACTCATGAGCCGTATAAGAACTGCAATGTCCAATGTCACGGTGTACGTAAGGGAGGGGGTTTATCCGGTAGTGTTGAAATGGTTCTTGAGCCTCCGCAGTTATGTCTGCAATGTCACGAGGATATGGATTATTCGACATCAAGATTAAGTGTTCATGGTCCCATAGCAGCGGGCGAATGCCTTATGTGTCATGGCCCACACAAAAGCAGACACAAACATATTCTTATTAAACCTGTTCCTGAAGTTTGTTTTCAGTGTCATAATAAAACTCAGATCGAGTTGATCGAGGGTCATTCTCAGAGCAAAGACTGCCTGACATGTCACTATGGCCACTCCAGCCCGGAAAAGTTTTTGTTAAGACAAGGCCGGAGCCAGGAAAGCAATTGAAGGAAGAGATAAGAGAAAGACTCCTGGGAAATAGATTCGGCCTTCTTCCATCGGGCAATTGCAAGTCATTGATAATTTGGCTCTGCGCATCTGGATTTATGCTCTTTGCCGGTGCCGGTTGTACCGTGAACCTTGGCGGTCGGGAGAGGCCCTTGCTAAGACATGACCGCATAGAGGGTGACGTTGAGTTGATCGCCGAGATAGACAAGAACACTGAACATGCCGGAACGGGACGTGAAAGTGAGACGAGGGTTTTTCAAGAACGATTGAATTTAAGAACAAAGGGGGACGTGTACCATCCAAATCTGTTTATGTATGCCGCATGGCTCGGGCTTGGTCTCGATCAGCAGTCAGTGGACTCAGACGATGGATCCGAAAAGGTAACCGATACTATAGGGGAGTACAGTTTTTCGGGGACAGTTTTGCAAAAAAAACCTTACCCATTTTCATTTGGATTCAGCAAATATGAAGATATCATATCAAGGCACTTTTTTGGACCCTTAAGAAATAAGTCCGAATCAGAGTACTACAGTTTGCAGCTTCGCAACAAGAAGTTCCCAATGTCATTCCGCTACAATAAGTATGAAATAGACCAGAGCCCTGTATCTTCTTTGTCGCAATCAGGTGATTCTTTTTTTAAGTTAGATGAAACTTTTAATTACAACGCCCGGTATGATCTTTCCAAATACTCGCGGTTTAATTTTCGCTTTGAGAGTCGTGAAAGCTCACAGGAAAATATTTCGGGAACAACTTTAACCGATGAAAAAAATTACGATCTCTCTCACGACTGGTGGTTAGGAGACGATCAGGATATATCGATCAGGTCAACGGTTTTTTTCCGCGATCAGACTTTGCCGTCAAATTTCAAAAACTTTCGCTGGAATGAGGACATGACCTACAAACACAGCGATACTTTTGAGACCAACTATAGTTTTGGATCAACTAAATCCGAACGGGAGGGGCTTGAGGATGAGTCTGTCAGATACAGTGCCGGTTTTCTTCATAAATTATACGACAGCCTTCGAACCAGCGCTAATGTATATGGTTATAATACAGAAAGACAAAATTCAAGTAAGGAAGAACAAAGAGGCGGCAACCTGTCAATGAACTACAATAAGAACAACAGGTGGGGTAATATCTTTGCCGGCTATACTCTGGATCTGTATTCCCTCGACAGGTCCGGCGGCGGCGGTACGGGGATCGTGGATGACGAACCTCACATAGTGCCAACCGGCTCAACTCGACCTCAGATCACACTTAGAGAAGTAAATGTTGACGAAACCAGTATAGTTGTTAAAAATAATCTGGGAGATATTTTCACGAAAAATCTGGACTATACCGTATCGACTGTCGGGGGTGAAACAAGACTGACCCTCAATACCCTGACAGGCGGAGCGTTGCCGAATTTTGTTCCCGGGGAGACGATCTTTGTTGATTATACATTTTTTGTGGAATCGGAACGCACTGAAGATACGGTAAATCAGACTTTTACTTTGGGCCAGAATTTCAAAAATGGCCTTTCGGTATATTTTGAACACCGACGTCAGGATGAAGATATAACGTCAAGCGAAGATACCGCCGAAGCCGACGACTTCAGGACCAATATGATCACAGCAGATTATGTAAAAGGAGGATTGTCCCTCGTTGCCCTGTACGAGAAACATATTTCGACTCAACAGGACACAGACACAACAAGTCTTGAAGCCCGCTACAATTGGGACATTGACAGCACAAAAAATATTAGTTTATGGGGGATGAAACAGTTTCAGGAATATGGTGAACCCCAGACAAGAGATGTAGATAGTTTTAGTGTAGGCAGTGAATTCTATTGGAGGCTCTCTGAGAAATACAATTTCACTGCCAATATAGATTATGTGGAAGAAAATGACACCTTCTTTGGTGACACAAAAGGGTTTGAGTTTAACTCGGAGTTGGAGTATAATTATCGGCAGTTCTCATGTCTTACCGGCGTGGATTACAGCACATTAACGAGAACGTCTGATAAAATTGATACGCTTTTTTTGTATATCAGGATAAGGCGGACATTTTAAAGATGAGGGAGCGGACAATGTCAAAGATCGAAGGGTATAAGATGCATATTTCATTTATGTCATTGTGTTTTTGTGCAGTTATTATTTCGGCTTTATGCGGCGGTTGTACCAGCGAAAGAGGTGAGTTGTTTGAGCCGTTAGCCGAGCCGCTTGTATGGCCCGGTGAGCCGGAAGAGCCACGTATAAAATTTATCGGAACCCTTTCAACGGAAGAAGATCTGAAAAAAGAAGTGCCATGGTCCGAGGGTCTCTTGAGATTTTTCTTTGGGCGGGAAGACACCGGTGTAATGGTAGGTCCATATGACATCTGTGTCGATGCACATCAGAGGCTTTTTGTCGCGGATATGGCGGGGGCGAACATACACATCTTTGACCTGGCTAACAGAAAGTATCACCAGTTTTCCGAGACCTCGGATGGTGAAAAATTAGCCAGCCCGGTATCAATTGAATTGGTCGGAGACCGTCTTTATGTTGCAGATAGTATGCTCCGGAAAATATTTGTTTTCGATATGGAGGGGAATTTCATCTTTGCTTTCGGCGAAGATGTTCTCAAAAGGCCTTCGTCAATAGCTTACCAACGCCAAGGGCAAAAAATATATATCGCAGATACTACAGGACACTCGATCAAAATTTTCACAAAAGATGGCAAATTAATAGATTCTATAGGGTCACGAGGCTCCTTGCCGGGGCAGTTTAACTATCCGACACATTTATGGATCGACAGGACCGGAAAGATCTATGTAAGTGACACCTTGAATTATCGCGTGCAGATTTTCTCAAAAGAAGGCGCTTTTCTGAAATTATTTGGTTCTCAGGGCGATAGACCCGGAAATTTTGCACATCCAAGTGGAATTTCAACCGACAATTATGGTAATATATACGTTGTCGACAGGCAGTATGAAAATGTACAGATTTTCGACCCTGACGGCTCAGTTCTCATGGCTTTAGGGCAGGAAGGCGGCGGCTTTGGTGAGTTCTGGCTGCCTGGTGGAATATTTATTGATGACACAAACAGGATTTTCATCGCTGACTCATTTAACAAGAGGGTGCAGATTTTTAAATTGATTGATGGAGGTACGCCATGACTTACCGTTATAAGGTTCTGGCCTTTTTACTCATTACGGTCTTTCCACCTGTGCGGGCAAATGCCGGCATACAGGGCTCTCCGCATGATCTGCGTGCCGTAGGAGCCAAAAGCGCATGCGATTACTGTCACACTCCGCATGGCGCGATGAAGAATACTCCTGGCTGGAACCACAAACTCTCAACAGCCGTCTACAACATATACAAGAGTTCGTCACTTGATGCTAAAGTCGGTCAGCCAACCGGCTCCAGCAAGTTATGTTTGAGTTGCCACGATGGAACTGTCGCGCTTGGTCACGTAAGGAAGGGCAAACCATCCTCTGCTGGAACTAAGATACGGCCCGGAGCGGCGAATCTTGGAACGGACCTTTCGGATGATCATCCCATAAGCTTTGTTTATTCAGCATCGCTTTCCGCAAAGGATCCGCAAATACGCCCCGTATCTTCTCTGCCGCAGCAGTTTAAACTGGATAGTTCCAGTGAAATTCAATGTACGACCTGTCATGATGCGCATGACAATACATTTGGCGACTTTCTTGTAATGTCCAATTCGCATTCTGCTATGTGCACAACCTGTCATAATCTTAACGGGTGGACACTATCGGCCCATGAAAGTTCAAATGCCGCGATCTCAGGAACGAAGGACGCTTATCTCAAGCAAAGCCAATATCGCACTGTTGCCGAGAACGGATGTGTATCATGTCACAGGCCACATTCGGCAGGAGGCCCCGAGCGACTGCTTCATTTTAAGAGTTCGGAAAAAAATTGCCTTAACTGCCATGACGGATCGGTAGCGAAGACAAACTTATTGACCGATCTTTCCAAACCGTACGCCCACAATGTTTTCCGGTACAAGGGAATTCACGATTTAAAGGAATCACCGGCAGAGGCAGAGATGCACGTCGAATGTGTTGATTGCCACAATCCGCATGCTGCCAGGAAACTGTCTGCTGAGGTGCCATCGGCATCAGGTGCCCTCGAAAAGGTCTCAGGAATTACAGATTCCGGTTCGATAACCAGTGCGGTTAATTATGAATACGAGGTCTGTTTTAAGTGTCACGGAAGCAACATTAACAGGATTCAACCGAAAATAACCAGGCAGATCACACAGAGTGACACAAGGCTGGAGTTCGATTCTTCGAACCCGTCATATCACCCTGTGGTTACAACCGGAAAGAACCAGAATGTTCCGAGTTTAAGATCGCACCTTACAACAAGCAGCATGGTCTATTGCACCGACTGCCATAGCTCGGATGGGTCCGGTACAAAAGGACCGCATGGCTCCAACTATCCTTATTTGCTGGCATATCGATATGAGACTCGTGATTTCACAGAGGAAAGCGAATCCAATTACAAGCTTTGTTATCAATGCCACAGCCGAAACAGCATTTTGAATAACGAAAGTTTCCCAAAGCATCGCTTGCATATCGAAGAAAAAGCATCATGTGCGGCATGTCATGATCCGCACGGCATATCCAGTGCCCAAGGCAATGTCCGCAATAACAGCCATCTTATCAATTTTGATACGACAATTGTCCAGTCATCTACGACGAATGGCCGCCTTGAATTTATTGATCAGGGCGTATTTCAAGGTGAGTGTTCACTGTTCTGCCATGAACATGAACATGATGCAAGACGCTATGATGATTAAGGCTCTGGGCAGAGTACCTGCATAATTATCTGTTGTTTATCAGTGGTTCTGAAACTGGCCCTTTTGACCAGGTATCACACTGTGATATTTTTTACTACTATGGTACTTCCGGTCTCAAAAAATCAGTTATATGACTTCGGCATACCCGTCTTTTTCGGACGTTAGTACATATCTCCTGCCACCTCATTTTGCAAGTTGGATGTCCCCGAATTGTTTCTTATGTTTTAAGTGTTGACAGATTGAACCGCGTTTGTCAGCCAACGTAAGTAGCAGTAGATATAGCGGATGCATATACGCCTATGGGGGTAGTCGTTATGGCTGAGGGGCCGAGAAAACTGAGTTTAGTATCGATTTGCTTTGATGTTTGCAGAAGAGGTTTTTCAAATTTCTCCCGACAGATCTCATTTCCATACAAGTTCAGAAGGCTTTCGGTTTTCGTGTTAGCGATCCTCATTGTTACTGCAATTCCAGCATCTCCGGCAAAAGTTTCAAGCCAGAAAATTCCGCTTCACCATTTTAATATCTCATGTCAAACATGTCATTCATCTGCGCCTGATAAAGATGATTTAAAATCAGACATAAGCAGTTTGTGCTCGATCCCAGGATGCCATAATTATGATCCGATGCTAAATCACACCGTAAACATAGTTCCCCACGGTGCGATTCCCGAGGGCATGCCGCTTGACAGTGACCAGCGTATGACCTGCCTGACCTGCCATGAGTCACCAACAGTTTCGCAAGGATTCGACGACGAAAATACGAGAATGCTGAAAAAACCATCGGATGACACCAGGCAATTCTGCGCCACTTGCCACACTGCTATTGGAGGTGGTGTCAGAGCTATTTCGCACTGGCAATTTTCAAATCGCGCTCATCTTGAAACCATAAATCCCAATGCAGCCGGAGTTGAAAAACCGGCTCAGTCTTCTGGCCGATTGGACCTTGAGACTAAAAATTGCCTTAGCTGTCATGACGAAGTCAGGGTGACTATCCCATCGCTTAATGAGACAGAATCCCAAAAGAGAGCCAGGTGGGCATCGATGACCGACCACCCCGTGGGAGTTGACTACAGCGACTTTGCCTTGCAAAAAAGCAATATGTTCTTTTATCCCAGACGGAACCCTGAGCGTGTGCGTCTCTTCGATGGTAAGGTAGGATGCGGCAGTTGTCATTCGATGTATGCAAAAGAAGAAAAACTCCTGAATGAAACCTTTGATAGAGGTCGTATTTGTCTTCAGTGCCACAACAGGTAGGATCATCGCCTATATATCATTTCCACCAAATTCTCCGAATGAGCCCTTTAATGCATTCCCGTCTTTGAGAACAGAATGTTTGCATGCTTCCATAACTGAGAATTCTTCAACGAGGCATTATTATTTTTCGACTTTTTTTGACTATCTGTATGCCATATCTCTATGTCAGAAAAGGAGTTACAGTTTCTACGGACGGTTATTTCGATAAATACCCCTCTTTGGTACACAAGTTGCGACGGTAATAGTGCGTAGGTATATATCGCAGAGAGTCTGCGTACAAAGCAGGTAAGCAGATAACAATGCACTTGGTTGAAATAATTAACTATAACTTGTTTAAAGTATTGTAATTGCCCCCGCGAAATAACGAAATAGAGGGGCAGAGCTGTATTATTCCGTCGGACTTTGTGCTTAAAGGGAAGCTTAGATGAGTTCAAAGAACTCGAATTTGTTGAAGAAAAAGACCATGCTTGGTACGGCTATGGCGATAGCCTGTGCTGCTGTGTTGCTTCGCATGCTTCCATTGGGCGACAAGGTTCCATTGCCGATGCAGCCAACCACTGTTTATGCCGTTTCCGGCGCTGATCTCAACCGTGACGGCGAAGTGGACGTCGAGGACCTGCAAATTTACAGCATGAAAAAATTCGGTACTGACTGGCATGTTATCGACTGGTGCCTTTTGATCGAAGATGAACGTGCGGCATCCAAAGTAGCCGACGAACTAATTGATTTTATAATTGATTACCTCGGATGTTATGACCCGCCACCGCCTGAACCAAACGAACCTCCGATTCCTCCCGAAGATCCGTTGGCGGTAAAGCATCAAAACGAATACCCCGCACGTCTTACATGGGGACCAGATGACAGGCTCTATGTATGTGATCACAAGGTAGGTTCGATCTTTATCTATGAAGCACAGGATTCTGCCGAACCCAATGAACCCGCCACCATAACCGCCATAGCTGAGATCAAGGATATCGACAAACCGCTGGGGATCGCCGTTGATCCTGACGGCAATATCTACGTCGGCAGCAACGCCAATGACAACATTGAAGTTTACAACCCTGATGGCGTAATGGTACAGAGCATTGACGACGGTTATCTAAAGATGCCTAATGATATGGCATTTGACGATGACGGCAATCTCTATGTTGTTGACAGTATCGCAAATGCGATAGTCGTATATGATCCGAACGGAAACCGTATCCGCCTTATCACAGACGGCCTGTTGGATTTTCCATCATCTGTTGCCATTGGCTATGCCGACGACGGATCGGGTGAGCTTTTTGTTGGCGACAGGGGTAACTTCAAGGTAAAAGTATTTGACTTTGAGGGCAATTTCCTGCGTTCCTTTGGCCGCAGGGTCGGCAACTGGGGCGGATGGGAGGGCAAATTCATCAAGATACAGAGCCTTGCGATGGATAACTCTGGCCAGCTCCATGTAGCCGATTGTTATATGAACAGAGTTCAGATATTCGACCCGGCAACCAGTGGACATTTAAATTCTTATGGTGAAACAGGTTCTCTGCCTGGCCAACTCAGAGTGCCGCTGGCCATAGCATTTGACAGTAACGGACGTCTTGCAGTAGCGAATTATGGAAATAAACGAGTGGAAATCATAAAGATCAAGATAATAACGGATCCCTGATAGAGGAAGTTATTCGGCATTATGTTAAATAGAAATAATTACATTTATATAGCTTTAATCACCGTCGTTTGCTTATCCGCAAACGCGCTGGCGGTGCCGCAATACGCCCGTCCGAACGGAACGGTCTCAACGGGCACCTGGACCGTAAGCGGAGCGGTTACACATCATGAAGCGATCGATGAGATCAGTGCTAATAATGGAACGGACTATGTAGAGACAACAGTTGCCGGCACTATGGAAGTGAACTTAAGCGGAGTGTCCGATCCGGGCGTTCATGACAGCCATACGATACGGCTTACGGTCTATTCAGGTAAGAACGGCGGCCAGTTCTATGTTGAACTCTATCAGGATGGATCGACTTTGATCGCTACTTCAACTACTTTCAGCCCCTCGAGAAACACATGGGTCACGAGAACATACACCTTGCCTACTGGTAATGCTGCCAACATAAGTAACTATTCAACACTGAGCTTGAGGATTGTCTGTACGAGTACAGCAAACAATTATATACAGGTAACGATGGCCGAGCTTGAAATTCCTGAGGCTTCGTTTTCTCCTCCAACGATTATCAATCCATCGGTAAGTGGTATTGGAGCGACAAGTGCGACATTCGGAGCGGATGTAACCAGCGACGGCGGTGACCCTCCGGTTTCTGACCGCGGTACGGTCTGGAAAACATCACCGGGCGTAACGGCAACGGATGCTCCGGCCAGTCAGGGCAGCGGGCTTGGGTCATATTTTCACTTGCGAACAGGTTTGCCTCCTAAGACGATCATTTATTATGCAGGTTATGCGACTAACTCTACGGGGACAACCGTTTCCTCAGAAGACTCTTTCCGAACCGAACCTGACACGCAGGAGCCGACCGCTTTTATAGATAACGCAGGCGCATCCGATATGCGGATAAACTGGTCGAACACCCACACCGGTGACGGTGTGATCGTACTGATAAAGGAAAACGGTGCAGTTGACGCCGATCCGATAGACGGCGATGTTTACGCAGATGACCCCATTTATCCCAACGGCGAGGAGATCGGCACCGGCAACCGCGTAGTCTATATCGGAACCGCAAGCAATATAACCGTGACGAATCTCAGCCCCGGCTCGACATATTTTATCGCCGTATACGCTTATGCCGGTTCCGGCTCCGGCCAGACGGGTATCAATTATATCCAGACCAGCCCCGCTACAGCCAGTCAGTTGATAATCGGCCCTCCGGCTCTTACGACGGTAAACTCTTCCAACATGCAGGCAACGACCGCCGATCTTCAGATAACGATATTCAGCGATGGCGGTGGGACGATCACTCAGCACGGTACGATGTGGAACACTACCGGGCCGCCTATAGATGAAAATCAGACCACGCTGGGCACCTACGGCGGCGCGGTACCGGGTTCCTTTAACGATTCGGTCGCCGGCCTTGATTCCGGGTCGCTGATCTACTTCCGCGGTTATGGAACAAATGGCGATGGAACAGCATATTCCTCCGATGGAACTTTCTACACCGAACCGACCCAGGCCGCAACCGTTACGATCGACAATGTAACAGAAACAAGCATGCGTGTTAACTGGATCCGCGGCAATGGTGATGGCGCAATGGTAGTTATCAGACAGGATTCCGCAGTCAGCGCTACCCCGACCGACGGCGTCGAATCTGTGGCCAATAACAACTACGGAGCAGGCGCCGACCTTGGCAGTGGTAACTTTGTTGCCTATCTGGATACTGCGAACAATTATGTAGATATCACGGATTTAGTCGCTGGCCATACATACCATATAGCCGTTTATGAGTACAAAGGTTCCGGCGCAGGCCCAACCGGAGTCAACTATCGCGAAGAAAGCCCGCCAACTAACAGCCGCTTGATAGTCGGTTACCCAACTATTATAACACCTACATTCGATATTATTGCAGCTACATCAGCAACACTCGGTGCCGATATAATCAATAATGGCGGTGACACCCTTTCAGCCCGCGGTACGATATGGAATACCATTGGCATGCCTGACCTGATCAAAAATCCTGCCAATGCACAGACAGCCCCAGGACAACTCGGCCAGTTTACACACAGCCATGTCGGCTTGCAGTCCAATTCGTTTATTTTTTTCCGCGGCTACGCAACTAATTCATTTGGAACATCTTATTCGTCGCAATCTTATTTCTATACCGAACCTGCAACCGCTCCTACGAATATTACAATTTCCAGCCAGTCATACAACTATTTAACGATAACATGGACAAAAGGCGAATCGGCTGCACATATTGTACTGGTCAAACAGGGTTCGCCCGTCGATGCCTCTCCCGTTGATGGAGTCGTATATAGTTCGCATAGCATTTTGGGGTCCGGAGATGAACTCGGAACAGGCAACTTTGTCGTTGCCAAGGGCACAAATTCGTATGTCAGTTTCGCCGGCCTTACGCCTGATACCACATATCATATCGCGGTTTATTCTTACAGCGGCATGGGTGCCGGAACTTCTGGTATAAATTACCTTCAAGCCTCTCCTGCTGTCAGTATTCAGACCACCGATTTAGTTCCCTTTGGTCATAACGGAGCTCACGATGTCGATTGCGTGGAATGCCATACAATGCATGCCGGCGGATTCGTACCGAGAGACGCGGTTCAGGAAGCGGTATGCGTAAGCTGCCATAATCCTGACGGTGAAGCTCCAGGCAAATTAGATTTCGCGCTGCATGATACAAGCGGCGGTATGATGGATTGTGGTACCTGCCATGAAATGCACAATAATTATGATTTTAATACTACAGATACCCATGCCGGCGGAATAACCGCTCCGAATGTTAGCTGGATTCGACAGAATATCGATGATCCTGATTATTACCCCACCGCACTACCGCTGACGCTTTATCACGGCGCACCGGAAAATCCAGATGATTTCTGGGGCTTTACTAACACACCGTTCAACGGTATCTGTCAGACTTGTCATACCTCAACGGACCATCACACAAATGATGGTGTCGACCCCGCACATCCTGCCGAAAGAGGCGATTATGTCGGCCAACCGTGTATTGCATGCCATCCGCATGACGCCGGTTTCGCGCCGGTTATTGTTGGAGGCAGTTGCCTGGATGCAGGCTGTCATGACCAGGTTCAGGGCACAAGGCGCGATGTCCTCGCAGACTTTGGCATGACAAGTCATCACGTTTCAAACGGCTCTGCCGTCCAAGCCGACTGCCAGGTCTGCCACATGGAAAACCCGCCTACACTGCATTCTTCGCCTAAGATGATCGACTTGCGTGATCCCGATACAGGAAATCAGATCCAATATCAAGGTTCCGATTATTCGTTTAGCACTCTTACAAGGGATACAACAGGCGATCCCGGCACAGATGCACTTGAAGAGTGGGTAACCGTTGTTCAGAACCAGTTCTGCTTCAAGTGTCATGATAGCGACGGCGCCGCTTATCTCGGCCCGGATGCAATGACACCGTTCTCGACAAATGTTCCAGTACCGAACGTATTTGATCGGTTCGATACCGCTACCAATACCTGGCATCATTCCGTCAGGGGACCCGGAAGCAATCCATTCACCGTGCCTCACAGCGGATATACTACTATGGCGTCACCATGGAACCAGGACACTACCGGAGGTCCGAACTCAGATGGCCATGACGTCATATCCTGTTTCGATTGTCACGGGACAAATACCCATGGAAACGCTAATCAAAGAATGCTGCGCACCCCGATCGACTTCGATACTATTATCTCTGAAGCCGGATCGGGAAGGGGCGGTTATACCGCTGGTATAAACACACAGATAAAGGACTTCTGTGTGCTATGTCACGATACGACTACATACGCCACCGGCTCCAGCACCTCGGATACAGATGGAAGCGCGTTCCAATACCATGCTCCCGCTCAGAATGGTCACTTAAATAGTAATGATATGGCTTGTTTTGGCTGTCATGCAGGTTTCATAGATGACGATAAAGATTCTGGATTGGATAACGGCGCCGCAGCCGGTAGTATCCATGGCGGCAGCTATACCTGGCCTTCGGGTTCTGATAGTGAATTCGTGATTACCGATACCTTCGTCGTAGGCGGCTGGATGAGCGGATGGCTGCCGGGCAGTACTGACGTTGAGTGCTGGGGCGGCAATTGCAACCATTTTAATAGCGCGAAGAAATATCCTATACGGACGCCTTAAAAAAACTTTCATAAATCACACAGGCCAGTTACAATACCGCCGGTGGTCATGACACTAAAGGTGTATCTACGCCAAGGACTTTTCTTATATGTCACTTATATCTAAATCATTATCAGTTTTGCTAAAGATCGTCAGTTCCGGGAAACTGGCATTGGCAATTGTTTTGATCCTGATGATTTTTTCTTTTGCAGGTGCGGTGCTACCCCAGACCGACCGCGTCAACCCTGAAGACATATTGCAGTGGCAGCAGGACCATACCCTCATAACACCTGTCGCAAAACAGATCGGCTTGTTCCATGTCTTTACTTCCTGGCCGTTTATGATAACTCTCATAGCTTTGGGAGTGAATACCTTAACCTGTACCGCTCTGCGTTTCGTAAGAGATGGCGGATTTGCCTGCCTCACCGGCCCCAAACGAATAGAAAAGGCCGGCTTCTTTCTACTGCACATCAGCCTTGTCATTCTTTTAGTCGGGGGTTTTATAACTACCGCATTGAAATTAAACGGACATATAATCCTGACCGAGGGCCAGACTTTTGTTGAGAACCATAAAAGCTATCTGAGAATAGCCGAAGGACCGCTAAGAAAGGAGTCGCATAAAAATTTTGCTCTCAAGCTCAATGAAATAACGACAGAGTACCAGAAAGCTTTTTACCAGACAGACGTAACTTCAAAATTAGATGTTCTTGAGCAGGGTCAAAAAGTCAAAGAGGCAACCGTTAAAGTCAACCGCCCCTTTACATATAAGTCCTTTGCGTTTACGCATCAGGATATAGGCTTTTCGCCTCGGATCGAAATTAAAGATAAAAGTACCGGCAGGATTTTATTTTATTCTTTCGTTATGCTCAAAACTTACGACACCGAAAATGGTAAAGAGTACAGGGATTTTCTGCCCCTTGACTTCCTGGAGAACAGGACTGTCATCACAGTATACCCGGATCATGTGATGAAAGACGGCCATGCCGTAAAAACATCTGACGAACCCCTCAACCCTCTTATTCGTATAGAAGCTGAAAGTCAGGATGGCAAAATAATATCGAAAGAGTATTTAACTCCCGGACAAGAGGCCTCTATGGGGGAGTATGTTTTCAAGTTTGCCGATCTAAGGCGATGGGCCTCGTTTCAGGTCGTAGATGACCCGGGCTATTTAACCGTGTGCATCTCTCTCTGGCTCGGCCTCGGAGCTTTGTTATTGCGGTATGTTCCGGATATGCGAAAATGGTCCGCTAATGATGATAAATTATAAGGTGATCTAAACATGGCGAAAATCGAAGAGATACTTTTCTGGCTCACAACTTTTGTGTATGTATTGGCTTTTTCCCGGCATCTTTTTTCTTTGGTAAGGGGGAAGGACGAAAAGATCGATCTGGCCTTTAAGATCCTTTGGCTTGCATTTTTCCTGCATACCGCTACGGCCATAGCAAGGTGGATAGATGCTGCCCATCCGCCGGTAACCGATGCGTATGAGTTTAATCTTACGGGAATGTGGTTTACTATGCTCGTGTTCCTGATTTTCGAAAGACTGAAAAAAGTCGATCGGGTAATAGCCCTTGTTGTTACTCCGATAGTTTTTCTGGGCCTTGGCCACGGTATGATGTCGCGGATTGAAGTACTTCCAATGGGGCCTGCTTTTCAAAGCCCGTGGCTTGTCGTCCATGTTATTTTTGCATGGTTTGCTTTCGGCTGCTATGCGATATCGACAGGTGCGGCAATGATGTTCCTGTTACGAGATAAGCTGCTCGTCAAAAAACCGCAACTGAAAATACCGCCTTGCGAGGCGTTGGATGTTTCGAACTATCGTTTCATTGTGCTTGGTTTCATTAACCACGCCGTCATGCTCATATCCGGTGCCATCTGGGGCAAAAAGCTCTGGGGACATTACTGGAGTTGGGATCCGCTGGAAACATGGTCATTGATAGCATTTCTGTTTTACGCGTTCTATCTCCATGCCCGCTCTTTCCTCGGCTGGAAAATGAAAAAGGCGGCATGGCTGGCGGTTCTGGGGATCGTGATCCTGACAATATCATTTTGGGGTATAGAATGGTTCTCTCCGTCAGTTCACCCCGGACCATGGACTAAGTGATATTTTGATAGATGTTCTGGAGTAACCCACTTATATCGGTTATAATATTTTCAAACGTATAAAATAACATGGGAAAGTGTTAATGGACATAAAGAAAAAAGTATTGCTGATAACCCCGCCGTATCATGCCGGCGTTGTTGAGTCCGCTGGCAGATGGCCCAACCTGGGTTTCGTCTATATTGCCGGCCATCTCGAACAAGCCGGCTTTGAAGTCGAGATTTACGATGCAATGTCAAAATTCGACGATTACGATACGATCACCGACCGCATTCGCACCTCTGGCGCCGACTTCGTAGGTGGTACCGCCATAACCGCAACTATCAACGATTCAATTAAAGTTCTCCAGATCGCAAAACAAGAGCTGCCCGAAGTAACCACTTTTTTAGGCGGCGTCCATACGACCTTCTGCTACGAAGAGATATTTGCTGCCGACAGCCAGTGGGTCGACTACTGCATCCTCGGCGAAGGCGAACTGACCTGCCCCGAGCTTCTCTTGGCCCACACAAATGGCCAGGATATATCAAAAGTAGCTGGTATCGCCTATCTTCAGGATGGCAAGGTTATCCGCACAGAGATCCGACCGTTTGTCGAGGACCTTGACACGCTCATTCCCGCATGGCACCTTGTCGACTGGTCCGACTATCCACTCTACTTCATTGATGACTCCACAGTCGCGATCGTAAGCTCCTCCCGCGGCTGCATACACACATGCATCTTCTGCTCCCAGCACAAATTCTGGAACGGAACATATCGCCAGCGTGACCCCCACAAATTTGTCGCCGAGATCGAATACCTCGCCAAAACTTACGGCATCAATGTATTCTTCATAGCCGACGAATACCCGACACACTCAAGAGAGCGATGGGAAACCATCCTCGACCTGCTGACCGAAAAGAATCTCGGAGTACACATCCTGATGGAAACATGCGTCCAGGACATCTTAAGGGATCGTGACATCATCGACCGCTACCGCAAAGCCGGAATACTGTTCATATACCTCGGCGTCGAAGCCACCAACGACCAGAAACTCAAAGAATTCAGGAAGGAAACCCGCTTCGAAGACTCCAAGCTTGCTCTGAAATCCATCGTCGACGCTGGAATGATCGCCGAAAGCTCCCTCATTCTCGGAACACCAAGCGAGACACCGGAGTCCATAAAAGAGACACTCGCCCTTGCCGCTGAGTACAACGCGGACTTTATGCACTTTTTATTGCTCGCTCCGTGGCCCTATGCCGACATGTACGAATCCCTCAAGCCCTACATCGAGGTAACCGACTATTCCAAATACAATCTCGTCGAGCCAATCATTAAACCTATCGCGATGACGCGAGATGAACTCATGAAACAGGTGCTAAGGTGCTATAAAGAGTACTACATGAGGAAGGTTCCCCAGTGGGCCGCCATGAAAGGCAATGACCTCAAACGATCATGTATGATCAAAGGAATGAAAGCTATCGTAGAGAACTCTTTCCTCAAGGACCACATGAAGAGCCTCGGCGGCATGCCCGACAGCGTCCATAAGCTGATCAATCTGCTCGACCAATAGGATATCAATATTCTTTGGAGATGAATGGATCAGTTTTCAGGGGGAAGGTCATGTAATACCAACAGTTTATTGAATAAAAAGGGAATGAGAGTGCCGGGGCTCGAACCCAGGACCTACGGCTTAAAAAGCCGTTGCTCTACCAACTGAGCTACACTCCCTACCGTCAAAGCGACTTACTTTACAACAGGGGGCCAGCGATTTCAAGAACATTTACCGAATAATCATGTTTTTTATTATATTCGGAAATCTTTAAGGCTCACCCGGGAAATGAATGCGTAATACACACAGCAGCTTGCCCACCCCCGCGGACCGCTATCCGGCATTGTACAATGATAGCGGTCCGCGCTTACCTATGTAATGATCCTGAGAAAGATCAGCTTGCCGCACGACCGGGCATTTTGCCGATCGCATGCGTACCATGATGCTGGATCCCATGCCTCTTTTCCCGCTGGATCGTCTCGTATACCTCTTTGCGATGAACAGGTATGCGTTTGGGGGCATTTATCCCCAACCTGACCCTGTTACCGCTGACTCCGACAATGACGATCTCCACGTCATCGCCGATCATGATCGATTCTTCCATCTGTCTGGTTAAAACTAACATTTTTCCGACTCCTTCGACTTGCCTGCTGCTGTAGAGGCTGTCATGATTAAATCCGTAAAACATCCAATAAACACCCGCTCAACCCGAAACCCATACAGAGTCGAATGCGAGTGCAACCCATGCATATTATCCTTTTGGGTGATGTTGCGAAATAGGGATTAACCTGATTATTGTATTCTAAAAAACTTAGCCTTTTTTGGTCGTTATTTGCGGTTTTGCGCCTGTTCAAAAAAAGATTTGCCAGCCAAATGCTAATATGGTATAATACTATCTTGCTATAACAGATATATCGACAAGGTTAAATTGGTTTATTTATGATAAAAGACCCTCTTCCTAAGATTGATTTGGCGGACCTTTTCTTAAAAGAACATTTTGATAAGATCCAGACAGATTTCCGTAAACATTTCCCGTTCGATCTTGAAACGAGTGATATAGACGGTCAATCCATTCATCGGATGTGTTCGGGCAACTGCTATCCGGCTTTCTGTAGGACCATACGGTCATCGAGTACAGGTGCCAAAAGATGTCTGCATGACAGGCTTCGCAGTCTCAATATTGCCATAGAGACCGGCCAGCCCTATACTTCCATTTGTCATGCCGGAATTGTGCTGGTATGCATCCCGATAATGGATCATGAAACCCCCCTTGGCGGACTGTTCTTCGCAAGATGCCTTTGCGAACTGCCCTCCGAAGAAATAGAAAAAGACGTTCTGAAAAGGGTAAAAGGTCTTCATATAGATAAAGAGCGTCTGATGGAAGCAGTTGCCGAACTCGATGTGATCTCAAGCCGAAAATTGCACGAAGCGTCGGAATTCCTTTTCATCCTTTTGTATGAAACGACGGAACTGGACCCGAGGATCATGCACTGGCGGCGCCAGCAGACCCGCCAGCAGGCCGAAATAAGTGAGTTCATCCAGTTGCGTAAAGATCTCGGAACCGAGCATCAGTACCCTTATGAGAGCGAACGCAAACTTATCGGCAAGGTAAAGATCGGCGACAGGACGGGTGCAAGAGAGATACTTAACACGCTGCTTGGGACGATAATGCTGCAGAGCCCGGGCGACCTTAGCGTTCTCAAGGCAAGGCTTGTCGAACTGCTGAGCATTTTGAGCCGGGCCGCTGTCGAAGGAGGGGTCGAAATAAACCTGCTGCTTGAAAAGAATATGGCCTACATAAATAAAGTCCTGACCATCGATACGCAAACGGAGCTGTGCTCGTGGATATCCAGCGCACTGAATGATTTTATCGAAAGCGTCTATTCCGCTCAGGACGCAAATAAGATACGGCAGATAAAGCCTGCTATAGATTTTATCGAAGCCAATTATGACCAGCAGTTGTCTCTGGCTGCCGTTGCCAAGAGCGTTCACCTGTCGGTTTCGCGCATGGCGCACCTTTTTAAGGAGCAGATGGGCATTACCGTTGTCGATTACCTTACAAGCGTGCGGATCGACCGGGCCAAATATCTGCTGCTTGCGACGGAAAAAACGTGTACGGAGGTATGCTACCAGACCGGCTACAACAACCAGAGCTACTTTACGCGGACGTTCAAAGAAATAGTCGGACTCACCCCACGCCAATTCAGGGAACATAACCGAAGACCGAAAAAGTAAGTTTTTTAAATTGGGTTTGCTTTTCATTTTTTTAGTTTTCATACAGGTATTTCCTATTTTTTTGCCGTGGAAATTGCAGGGATTGAAATTGGCTTTGATTGGGTTCGTTTGGGTTCGTTCCGTTTTTGAGTTTTGTTTGAAAATCGTTGTAACCCCCTCTACTGCAATGGTTTGCGGTCAATTTTACGTTGCTCAAATTGGGTTCGTTCCTCAAAAAAAGGTTTCGCGAAAGTGCGGTTCTGCCTTGGAAAAGCGAGGTTTTTGTGGTTCTTTTGCTCGCATAGTCGTACCAATTTTTATCCCGCAAAGGCGCAAAGATGCTAAGGCGCAAAGAAAAGACTGTATTTAATTTTGAATTCTTAATTATCAATTTTTAATTACTCAATCTATCCTGATTGTTAGTTGTCTATTATACAAAGTTCAAAGTTCTCTGTCAAGTTTTTTCTGGTTCTTTTTGACAATTTCTGCGTTATACGCCTACCGTCCTATCCTCAACGTACACCTGTACGCTTGGCGGTTAGACGTTGCCTAAGCCTTGTACTTGTCCAAAACTCCTCAGAAAAAAGTATGTTATGGGTTTTTTTGACTAATTATGGTGTTATACGGCAATATTTAGGGGTTAGGGGTGGAATTGTACTCCTCCTTGGTTCGGCTATGCTCACCACAGGTCGGCGGATCTTCGATTTTTTTGATAAACGCGAGGAATATGCTTTACAAACAGGTTATTTTGGGTTAGTATTTTTGTGGACCATCCGGCTACGGTAAAACTGCTGCCGCAACAGGTGAAGTGGAGTTGATAATGGAAAAGCCAGAAACAGGTAAAAAGACAATGGTAAATAGTCCACCCCAAATCGTAAAAGTTATTATTGCATCACCAGGCGATTTAATTAAGGAGCGAGAGTGCATACCTAATCTCTTTGTTCGTTGGAATAGTGCCAAGGAAGATGTTTTTTTGCAACCATTGATGTGTGAATTAAGTTCGGTACCCAGTTTGGGCGACCACCCACAACATATTCTTAATGAACAGATGATAGCTAAAGGCGACCTTTTGGTGGCACTATTTTGGTCTAGAATTGGGACGCCTACACCATCTGCCAAATCTGGTACACTGGAAGAAATCAGAGAGTTTATCGAAAAAAAAGGGGCTAAGAGAGTGATGGTCTATTTTTGCAATAGGCTAATTGACATGAATAAAGTAGACCCTGATGAGTTGGCGAAACTCAATGAATTTAAAGAAGAAATGAGAACTAAAGGTTTATACTGTGAGTTCAAAGATACTAATGAATTCGAAAAATATCTGTATCAACATTTAGATATGAAAGTAAATCAGCTACGAAAAGGTGAACTTTCAGTGCCAGAAGATGAAATGTCTGTGCTGTCTGAGAATGCTTGGTATAACCCAAAACATCCTGACTCACGTTTGCAGAAACCGCATGATTTTGGTTATTCACTGCCGGAAATAGCACAGAGTTTTTCGGAAAGAATGAATGAGTTTGATCGGGAGAGCGCAGGCGAAAATAAGTATTTAGATCTGGGAGTCCATATTTATAAGTCAGTTGCTAAATCAATAGACTATGTGTTAATAATTAAATCTCATGAAATCCCTAATCTGTTTTCTTCAAAGTTCAGGAAAATAATCTCAAAACTTGACAACCTCGTAGATTCAAGGGATATTGAAAATTTTTCTGCTTTTTGGGAAGAAGGACGCAATATAAGCAATGAAATGAATAAACTTGTCGACAAGATAAAGGAATAATAACAAAGTAGATGAAAGTAAATTAAACTTTGGGGAGAATTTAAGGCGTAAGAAATGAAAATGGATTGGGAAAAATTATTATCCGAGAAACGCATACGAGATTTAGATGAAGTCGCATCTGCAAATCCGTCACGGCCAGACGAGCGTACTCAGCACGGCCGGGACTATGATCGGGCTATATTCAGCACTCCTGTTCGTCGTATGCAAGATAAGACCCAGGTGTTTCCGCTTGACCCTAATGATTCGGTGAGGACTCGCTTGACGCACTCATTGGAGGTTTCGAATATTGCACGCAATATGGCTCGAAGCATAGGCAACTGGCTTTTGGAAGAAGGGGAAATAAAAACGAGCCAGCAAAGAGATTCTATTGAAATAATCGCAGCAACATGTGGCCTTATCCATGATTTAGGCAACCCTCCATTTGGGCATGCGGGCGAGGACGCTATACAGGAATGGTTTGAAGAGCAAAGCAAGAAAAACAAAAAATTGTTAAAGTTTAAGGGTCGTGGGGATGCTAAAAAGCTAAAGAAAGACTTCCTTAAGTTTGAAGGTAACGCACAGACGATTCGACTTATTTCAAAATTACAAGTATTGGCTGATTTTCATGGGCTTAATTTTACCTGTGCGACGATGTCCGCTGCTTTTAAATATATTGCTTCTGCAAATGAAATAACTAAGAGGGTACATGAAAAATCTAAACTTGGATATTTCACCTCAGAGCAAGATCTTGTAGAAAAGATTCAAAAAGAAACTGGGACAAAAAACGCAAGAAATCCGATAACATATATTGTGGAAGCTGCCGATGATATTGCATTTTCAGTTGTTGACATCGAAGATGGTATTAAAAAAGGCGTCATTAGCTGGGATGCCCTGGAAGATAAGCTTGGAGAGGAATTTGAAAAAGCATTGCCGGATTGCCCCCAGAGCGACAAACACATGCTGGATAATTGTCTTAAAGCGGCTCGAGAACTTGTTGGAAAGGCCCAAAAAACTATTCCCGAAAAAGGCAGGGCACATGATAATACAATGGCGCAGTCATTTCGCATACATGTTATAATTGAATCTGCAAAGGCGATCCAAGAAGCATTTAAGGCGAACTATGAGAAAATTATGAACGGAGATTATCCTAATGAGCTATTTGAAGACAGCAAGGCTGGTGCACTAATTACAGCCTGTAAGGAGGTGGGACAAAAGTATATATATTGCTCTAAAGAAACTCTCAAATTAGAACTAATGGGCCGGCGAATAATTCACGACCTGATGGATGTCTTTTGGGAAGGTGCGTCAAAGGGGAGCAAAGAAGAAAGGGGTTTTGCGCGTAAAATTTTTGAGTTGACCTCAAGAAATTATCGTGTAGTATATGATAAAGCCATAAAAGAAGAAAATTTTCCTGATACATACTGTTGCATGCAACTTATGACGGATTACATTTGTGGTATGACCGATACGTTTGCTTGTACACTTCATAAACGGTTGACTAATGGTTAGTTTGGAAATAAAAAAACTGGAACGTGATCTTCGAACACGGCTTGGGCGGTTTGTCGGTGCCAGATCTAAACAGTATTACCCACGTCTTTACAGTGTACTTGAAGAAATCCGCAATGATAAATACCCAGCTTTCTTATGTGGCGGGGCAGTAAGAGAGCTATTATTGAATAACAATAGCATTCCACGTGATCTTGATATTATGATAGGATATATTTCAAGAGAAAAACTTGCGACTTTGTTTTCAGGTAATATTAAAGGGGAAACCAGCCTTGGAGGGTTAAAACTTCAAGTAAAAGATTGGTCAATTGATGTATGGGCATTACAAGATACTTGGGCTTTCAAGGAAGGAAGGTTTGGTGGTGGGGGATTTTCGGATTACCCTAAAATAACTTTTCTGGATATAGACGCAATTGCTATACAATTATTCAGCAAAAAAAGGCAAAAGAGGGTGGTTTATTCAAAAGGTTTTTTTGAGGCGATCTCAAGCAGGATCATAGAAATCAATTTTGAAGAAAATCCGGCTCCTGCCACATGCATTGTTAGGGCTTTGCAAATAGCCAACAAATTCAAGTTTGCAATTGGCCCAAAGCTTGCGCGTTATATGGTCGCTTATGTAAGTCAGATGGAGATTGAAGAATTAGCAAAGATATACCAACGTCGCTATATAGATGCTCATATATCCGTAGAGAAACTTCACAATTGTATAAAAAGTATTGAAATGCAGTTGCAAACTTCTAATAAAAGCCCTGTTAAAGTCTTTGCTGTGCAGGATGGTGATTTCACTGGACGGCACCGTAGTTCATCCAAGAGCAATTGTGATTTATTTACAATGGCTCAATCTGACAAAAAACAAGATCACTTTCTTTCTAGTATCTGAACTCTTCAATTTCACCTGTATATTCCGCGTGGGCATACCAGAGGCTTCTTGACAATTACCGCCCTATGGCCGATACTAAGGGCCTATGGCAAAGAAAATCGCTATTTTGGGGTCCACGGGGTCTATCGGGCAGAATGCTTTGCGCGTTATCGAAGCTCTTGGCAACGATTACAGAGTCGTTGCACTCACAGCCCATAGCAGTGTTGAGCTTTTGGCGGAGCAAGCCGCAAAATTTGGTCCGGCATACGTTGGCATTACCGATGGGGCCAATGAGGCGGGTTTTCGGCAGGCGGCGACGGGGTACAATGGCAAAGTATTGGTCGGGGCGGAGAGTCTTGTTGAGATCGCGAGTTTGCGGGAGGTGGATACTGTTATAACGGCTGTGGTGGGGGCTGCGGGATTAGAGGCGGTGCTTGCGGCTGCTGAGAAGGGTAAAACCGTCGCTATCGCGAATAAGGAGCCATTAGTCATTGCCGGGCAGTTGCTTATGGAAACGGCGAAGAAAAACGGGGCGACTATCCTGCCTATTGATAGTGAGCATTCTGCGATATTCCAGTGTTTGCAGGCTGGGCGGGCCGATGAGGTTAATAAGATAATCCTGACCGCTTCGGGTGGGCCGTTTCGGACGGCGACGGTCGAGGAGATGCAAAATGTCAGGCTTGAAGACGCCCTGGACCATCCGACGTGGGATATGGGGCCGAAAATCACGGTAGATTCTGCGACGATGATGAATAAGGCCCTGGAGGTGATCGAGGCGGTGTGGCTTTTCGGGGTGGATGCGGAAAAGATCGAGGTTATGGTGCATCCGGAATCGATAGTGCATTCGATGGTCGAATTCGTGGACGGGTCGGTTATTGCCCAGATGGGGCCGCCGGATATGGCGCTGCCGATACAATACGCTTTGACATGGCCGAATCGGCAAAAGGGCATTACGAAACATCTTAAATTTGACGAATTGGGAACCTTGACGTTTGAAAAGCCGAATCTTGAGGTCTTCAAAGCACTTTCTCTCGGATTTGAGGTGGCTCGGCATAGCGGTTCGCTGCCGGTGGTTTTCAATGCGGCCAATGAAGCTGCGGTGGAGGAATTTCTGGCTGGGCGAATAAAATTTGCTACGATAATCGATATTATAGAGCATTGTATCAATGAACATAGCCCAAAACCGAGCGTATCTCTTGACGAACTGCTTAAATCTGACGCATGGGCACGAAATGAAGTTGCAGAATACCTGCGTAAAAACCCGAATAAACTAATTGACGGATTCCCTGAATAACAAAATAGAACTGTACGAAAGGTAAATTGATGTCCGAAAGAAAAAATGCCACAGGAAACCTGTTTAAGGCCCTGTTTTTTGCCCTCTTAGCTGTAGTGCTTATCCGTTTTGTAGCTGAAAAGCCTGTCGTGTTCCTTAGGATCCTAATTGCTATTGTCGGGTTCGGGACCTGTATAATCGTGCATGAATTCGGGCATTTCATCGTCGCAAAGCTTTCTGGTATCAAGTGCCACACGTTCTCTATCGGTTTTCCGCCGACATTCCTAGGTATAAAAAGGACCGAACGGGGGGTACGTTTCCGCTTCTTGCCGGGCATCTTTACCAAGAGCGTTGAGGGTAAAGAAGAAAAAGAGGCTCGTTTGAGCCTTACGTTATATAAGCCTGGCAAAGAAGCCGATACCGAATATTGCCTCGGTCTTGTACCCTTTGGCGGATTCGTAGGTATGCTCGGTCAGGAAGACGCAGCCGTCGAGGAAGCGAGCGACGACCCGACTTCTTTTGCCAATAAGCCTATCAGTACCCGGATGGGTGTCATTGTCGCAGGTGTTATATTCAATCTTATAGCTGCTCTTGTGATCTTTACGACTATCTTCATGATAGGTATCGACCAGACTCCGGCTATTGTCGGGTCGGTGATTGAGGGGATGCCGGCAGCAGAGGCAGGACTGGTTGCAGGTGATGAGATCATCGAGATTAACGGCAAGAAGAGTCCTGACTTTTCGAATCTGTTGGAGGCGGCGGCACTTTCGGGAAAAGGTAAAAAGGTTCCTATGACCGTGCGTCATACGAATGGGCTGGAGGAGGAGTTTCAGATCGCGGCTAAAATGGGAGCCGGCATGAAGCTTCGCCAGTTCGGTATCCAGTCGGCGCTGACACTAAAGATCGCCCAAGTAGACGAACCGGAGGCCCTTGAGGATAAAATCGGGCTAAGACCGGATGACGAGATCGTCGCTGTCAATAAAACAAAGGTAGCTGCGGCTTGGGAACTTGAAGATGTTGTGACAAATACCCTGAAACCCTATGTTACAATAACTGCCAAGAGGGTCGATGCCGAGTCCGGGGAGACTAAGAATATCGAAACCGAGTTGCCTCTTGAGATGGTCTATGTTGATAACGACGCTCTCGAGTCCGAAAAGGATCTTGCCCATATTCATAGTATCGTTCCGCGTCTTAAGGTAAACACTGTGACGGCTGGGCCGTTACCCATGAGCAAAAAAGATGCATTGCTTGATAAGATCAGCCCGCTGCTCGAAAAGATCGGACTTTCAAAGTTCGCACCCGTGCGAGATGTTCTTGATCCGGCATTGGAAGCCGGCGACATAATCGTAAAAGTAGGTGATGTTGCAAATCCGACTTTTTATGAACTTCGGGCCGTTACCGCTGAACACGCAGATGTACCAATGGCAATGACGGTTTTGCGACTTGTGTCAGATGGCAGGCGAAAAGCGGTTGATGTCGAGGTTGTCCCGAGAACACCGGGCGGCGCGACGCGTCCTGTGATCGGTATCGTAGTATCGCTGGATGTCGATAACACAGTCGTCGCAAAAACAATAGAGAATGATGAGGACATTCTTGCACTCGATATTCCAAGGGGCGCGAGGGTAACGAGTATTGACGGTGTTTCAGTTGCCAATTATTATGATATTATCACGGTGATAAGTCATAACCGCGGCCAACATCTCAGCCTTGAATATGAGTACAGCGAAGATGGCCAGATCGACAGAGGTGCCGTTGCTGTTAATGTTCCAAATGACCTTGGCAATATTACCGTAAAATCACGATTAGTTGAATTTGTACCGTTCGACGACATGAAAGTAAAGAAAAAGGCGGATAATTTTTTCCAAGCCGTTGCTTTAGGCGGACGTCGAATGGTCAGCCTGGTTGCCCAGTCCTACATAACACTTAAGGGTTTGATCGTGGGGGATCTAAAACCCAACAACCTGATGGGGCCGCTGGGTATTGCCGACGTTAGCTACAGGATCATAAAGATGAAAATGTTCACTCATTACCTGAACTTCATAGGTATGATCAACTGCTTCCTTGCGGTAATGAATTTTTTGCCGATACCGATCGTTGACGGCGGTCTCTTTGTAATGATGATCGTAGAGAAGTTAACGGGTAAGCAAATAAGTCTCAAGGCTCAGCAGATAATTACATACATCGGGCTTGTCTTTCTCGGAACACTCTTCATTTATGTGACGCTCAACGACGCTTTAAGACTTTTGCTCCCCCCGGAGATGGGGCTTTGATGCCGATCGGTGTTAACCGAAAAAGGATTTCCCATTTTAGCTTATGACCAATGACAAAGCAAACAACTCTGTTACTGTCAGTGTCATCATCCCGGCATATAATGTACGAGATTACATTGGCCGGGCGATCGATTCGGTTCTGGCCCAGATCAGGCAACCCGACGAGATCATCGTTGTCGACGATGGTTCTACAGACGACACCGCTGAAAAGGTAAAATCCTTTGGCGATAAGGTCAATTACATTTATCAGGAGAACAGGGGTGTTAGCGCGGCAAGAAATACGGGCATAAAGGCCGCATCCTCCGAGTGGATCGCGTTTCTCGACGGCGATGACGAGTGGTTGCCACAATATTTAGAAAAACAGACCGAACTGATCAAGCGAAACCCCGATCTTATGTGGTCGGCTGGCAATTATCTTCGATGTCTCTGCAACGAAAACCGTTGCAACGCAAATCTGAATGCAACTGTCATCAGAAAACTCTTAAAAAACAAGGATTATTTCGAGAACTATTTTTATATGTCAAGGAAAGAAGCTACGGGATGTATCGATACCGTGATGATCCGCAGGGAAGTGTTTGGACAGGTTGGCATGTTTGACGAAAAGTATGTACTCGCTGAAGATACCGATATGTTCTGGCGAATTACATATCGCTGGCCCAAAGTTGGATTTGTTGCAGAAGCGTTATCAATCTACCACATGGCAAGACCTGGGGCAGCCAGTCAGGCGCCTCGTAGTTCAAGCATCACGGCACTAAGCCAATTCCTTCAAAAGCACCGAAAACTTGCCGCAGAACACAACCAAAGCGAACAATTTGATCTTCTTGCCGGCCGGTTGGTAACTTCGTGGATACGGTCGCTGCTCTTTCAGAATGACCCTCATCTTACAAAAGAGCTTATGACAATATTTAACGATGTGCTTTCGACACACTTCAAAGCATTTGTTCGTTTATTGATGATTTGCCCGAAAGCTACGGCGGTTACTTGTCACATGATTTCAAAGATCGTACGAACTTTACATTTGAGAAAGAAGATCGTCCGACGTCCCGGACGCTAAGGATTTGTAAATAAATTAGGCTATGCAATATGGAAAACACAATGAATAATACCGATGATATTGCTTCGCCTGAGCCGCTATTTTCCGTAATAACGGCGATTTACAATAATGAAAAATATATTACCGAAGCTATAGAATCTGTATTAAAACAAACATTTTCCGACTGGGAACTGATCATTGTCGACGATGGTTCCACCGACAACTCACGGGAAGTAATAAAAGGGTACTTGCATGACAAGCGAATACGCCTGGTGTGCCACGATACCAATTGCGGATACACTTCGGCTCTTAGAACCGGCATTGCGAATGTCAATTCCGAATACTTTGCTATACTCGACAGCGATGATAGCTTGGCTGTTGATGCGATTGAAACAATGTACTCCGAACACATTAAGATGCCGGATTGCGGGTATATTTATTCGCAATTCGTCACATGTGACGCCGATATGACGCCGGGCGATATAGGTTTCTGTAAAGCAATACCCTCCGGGAAAAGTAATATAGATCTTGATGCCGTGTACCACCTTAAAACTTTCAAGCTCAGCCACTATCTCCGAAGCGACGGTTACGACGTAGACATCCTTTATGCCGAGGACAAAGACATCAGTTACCGCATGGAGGAAGTATCAGAACTTGCCTTTGTCGACAAGGTTTTGTACTACTACAGGGCACTCCCTGATTCGATATGTCATCATAGGAGGACCGCTTTGATCGGCAGAGTTTCAATGGGTAAATCTAAGATCAACGCACTGGTCAGAAGGAATGTAATATCCACCGAAATATTAGATGATGACACATATGTCAATGCCGGAGATATTCTTGACCAGCTCGCGATCAACCATCCCTACGACCTGGCTGTTTTCCTTGATATTCTCAAACATACATTGCAACGGCATTTGCTTGACGGTCTCAATCTACCCGATGAGGTCCGCTCATGTCCGACCGAAAAAGTTGTATTATGGATTGCCGCAAACGCAGCGTTCAAAGATATTATGAATGCGATAGGCAGCGACTTGATGGTAAAATATGCACGAATATTGACCATGACAATATCAAAAAAAAAGGTCAAGCAGGTGTATTTATCTATAATTAGAAAGTTGGTGCTTCTCTGGCTGCCATAAAAGAAGCCAATGCAAAAAAACCGTCCATATCGTAGCTGAGCAGATATAATTGAATGTTGCTTAAAACACAGAGATGAATGAAAAAACGTATCAAAAAAGCAGCTAAGCAGATCTCGAAGAGGATCCCTGTCCCATGGGCAAGGCTTGGACCTGTCAGCCGGATGATCACCCGGCAGTTTCCATTGAAATCACCTCCATTACTTATCCTGTCAATGCCAAGGAGTGGGTCGAGTTGGATCGGTAATGAAATGCGACGGGCGAATACGGTGATAAAAGAAACAGCGGTTCCATCATCGATAAATGGAAAAAAGAGATGGATCCGGCTGCGATAGATGAACTTAAAGAGGCGTATCTGGCTTGCGATCCGCCATGTTATAATGCCGACCAGTGGTAAAATATGACGTGTCATAACGATATTAAAATGAATATTATTTTCATGGCTAACATTGCCTATCCCCGCGGTATGGCCGGGACGAGGATTGTGCAAAACCTTATCGATTATTTCCGGGGGCAAGACGATGTTCATCAAACGGTTCTTATCCTCAGGCAGAGTCGTGTCAAGCTTGCCGAGAATAAACTTTGCGGATGTCACAAGGATGTGGAATATGTAACTATCGGCGCTGACATAAAGCCTGATATAACGGTTCTATGGAAGGGCTTAAAATATTTTATTGACGGTTTGAAGTATCTAAAAGCCAATGTCAGAAAGCAGTGCAAAAATATTATTTACGTTTACGGGTATCCTACTTTTGACAAGGTGCCTTTGCTGATGTTTGCCAAGGCTCTGGGGTGTAAGGTCGTTTTCTATATCGTAGAGGATGCCGATTTTATGGGGTCGGCTCCTGATATTCTTGCCCGGCTTAAGAGGGCCTCGGCTGTTTTCTTTTATAAGAGGATTGGATCGATAGGCGATGCTGTCATGGTGATATCGAAGCATCTGTATGCAAAGACCGCTGCGATCGTCAAGGATAAATTGCCGATTCTGCTGGATCCGATCTCAGTGAACTTCGAGAATTTCAATTATCCCGGCGAAGAATTCCACCGGCCCGTGCGGATTTTTTATGGAGGGACATTCGGCATGAAGGATGGTGTGGAGAACCTTATAAAGGCATTTGAAGATGTGTGCGCCAAACATGACGACGTCGAGTTGTTTCTGTCGGGCAAAGGCGCAAAGGACCGAATGGATGTGATCCTGGAACAGATATCAAACTCTCCTTACAAAGATAAGATCAAATGCACCGGATATCTTGACGATGATGATTTCTATAAACTCCTGAACAGTTGTGATATACTATGCATGACCAGAGTCGGGTCGCGGTATGCCGATACAGGATTCCCGTTTAAGCTCGGCGAATATCTTGCCGCTGGCAAGGCGGTGCTGGCTTCGGATGTAAGCGATGTGACGGATTATCTTGAGAACCGTGTCAATGCTATTGTCATTAAACCGGACTCGGTGAGTGATATCGCAGATGGTATCTTGTTTCTGATACAAAATCCGGCACAAGCCAAAGAGATGGGCGCAAGAGCAAAAGTGACGGCCCGGGAAAATTTTGATTCCACCGTCTCAGGCAAAAAGGTATACGATCTGTTGAAAGAGCTTTGATGTCAATTTCAGAAAACAAATATAGTGTCAGTGTTGTTATTCCCGCGTATAACTCGGCTGCTCACATCCGGCGGGCAATTGACAGCGTACTTACGCAGACGCTTGGCGCAGATGAGATCATTGTCGTCGATGACGGTTCTACAGACGCAACCGCCGAAGTTGTCGCATCATATGGCAAAAGGGTCAAATGTATCAGTCAGGAAAACAAAGGGCCCGGAGCTGCGCGAAATACCGGTATCCATGCGGCAAAAGGAAGTTGGATAGCCTTTCTCGATGCTGACGATGAGTGGACCGGCGAAAAGCTTAAATTGCAGGTCGATCTTTTGAAACGTAACAGCGAACTTATGTGGGTATCGGCAAATTATAGCCGTTGTCAAGAGGACCTATATTTGAAAGCCGCTCATCTGCCGCAGGCAAAGGTTGAGTCGCTTCTGGAGGGCAGGGATTATTTTGAAAATTTTCTCGAAGCATTTGCTTTTGATTGCTGGGGACATCTTGATACAGCGGTGATAAAGCGTGAGGTGCTGCTCGATGTGGAGGGTTTCGCGACTGCACGCAGAACCATGGAGGACCTTGACCTTTTGTGGCGGATCGCATATCGCTGGCCGCGGATAGGCTATGTGGCCGAACCGCTTGCGGTTTACCATCTTGATACACCGACAAGCCTGATAAAAACAGTAAAGGATCGAGCGGTACTTGCCGAGACGATCGCCAGGCATCTTGAACTGTCGGAACAAGCGGGTAAGGGCGCTGACTTTAAGCCCTGTGCTGTCATGATGCTTCGCAAATGGATACGGGGAATGCTGTTTTCGGCAGAAGGCGGAGAGGCACGCAATCTTATCCGGCGGTTTGACGAACTTTTGCCATGTGGTTACAGACTCCTGATATATGTGTTGACCATTTTTCCCGGGGTGACGGCTTTTATGTGCCGGGGCATTTCGTTGTGTGCAAAGAAATTGAAGTTGTGGCGGCAACCGTCGCGTTCATGCAGATGAAACCTATGCGTGTTTTTCATTTAGCACGAGGAATACTTCCTTGTACCGGTCGATGATCTTTGTGATATCGTGGTTTTCCTCGACGTATTTCCTGCCGTTTGCGCCCAGTTCGGCATACCTCAGGTCTGCCAAAAGTTCGTTAAGAAGTCTGGCGAGTTTTTCTTTGTCGCCATCTGCGCATATGCCGCAATTAAATTCATCCAGGAAACCGTCGGGATTGACATTATACGACAATATCGCCGCCTGCCCCTTGCATGCCTGTATGAACGTATTCGGAAAACCTTCCGAGTCGCTGGTATTGACGAGGATTTTGGCCCACTCGAAAAACGTGTCAATTTCGTGAAAAGTTACACGTTCGTGGAACTCGATATTCTTTACGTCTCTTGCCTGCCGGCAAAGCTGGTCGTAACTATCGTCACCGGTTGCTCTCTGACAGATCATTACGAACCTCTCATCCGGCAGTCGTTTAGCCAGATCGATAAACAACTCAGGCTGTTTTACCTGTGCGCTGCGTCCGACCCATAGAATGCAATTGCGTGTTTCTGTGGCAACTGGCGGCAATCTGTGGCCATTCGGTATGACCTGTGCCCCAGTGCCTGTTGTCCTGTTAAGACTGTCTTTGTCGTTTATGTTCTGAACGGTTACAAAACCCGCCTTTTGCAATGACCAGTTGAAGATTTTTCCAAAGATCTTGTGCTGATCGGCATATGTCCCATCGCATTCACGTGAACTTGCCGCACGATAAGCAAAGACTCTCTTGTAAATCGCGCAGAACAAAACCGCTAATGGTACTCCCGGCGAAGCGGTTTTGAACATGTAAATATCGGCATCGGCTTTTCTCATTGCCCGCCAGATCTTAATCGCACCAGCTAACGGTCCCTCCTTAAAGCTGAGACTCTTTATCAGTCTTACCCCTTCAATTTCCCGCTCAGCGGCCTGAGCGTAATCGGCTACTATGAAGCTAACGACGAACCCGGTATCCTTTGCAAGTTCGGTGCCCAGCATATACAGATCAACCTCAGCGCCTCCAAAGACAGCATCGATCGAACTGTCAAATAAGGGGTATGACTTCGGCGAAACAAAACATACTTTCGTTTTTTCACGGTTTTCCAGAGGTTTCATTTGCTTTGTCTCTTTCTGGCAACGATCAGCAAGTTATAGCTGGCAGATCGTAAAACTTTTCTTTTTGTAAACCATCCCTCAAGGTTTTTTAGCCATTTCCATGGCAAAAGAGTATAGTTTGACCTGCCCGGCAGCAGGCCCATGCCCCAAAAGTCGGCTATCTCCAGGTTATTGTCTTCAAAGAGTCGCCTTACATCGCCCAGCGACATCGTCCGAATCGTAAGTTGACCTGTCTTTAAAATGTTCTTCAGTCCTAACCTGGCGATAATCTGAGCGAGCAATCCCATAAATGACCATGTGTTCAAATGCACATCAAAAATGAGCAGTCCGTCTTCCTTGAGATATTTCGGCAATTTGGCGACAACTGAACGGCGCAGATCCTGCTCGGCATTTTTGAAGAATCTAAATGCTGTTATCATATCGAACTGTTTGCCTTCTATTGCCTCATCGACAGTGTCGGCTGTGATGTCAGTTACGACGAACTTCGCCTTTTGACACTTGCCCTCGGCAACGGTTACCATTTCTTTGGAGACATCTACTCCGACACATTCGGCGAACTTCTTTTCCAGATACTGCGTCCATCTGCCGCTACCGCAGGCAAAATCCATTACGGACTTATCTGTCGATCCGGTTTCTTCAAACAGCTTGTCCAGCATTTCTTTTTCAAGCTCGTATATCAATCGAATATGCTTTGAAGCCGTAATCTCCTCGTACTCGGCAGTACTGGATTGGAACCTGTTACGATAATCTATTTCATTCGTCATATTATCACATAAAAATATAAAGAAATTTTAATATCATTGCCTTCAACGGGGCATTTCGGTATTTCTCGAACACATGCTCCTTTCGGTGAAACAACTGCATGCTCCGCAAAAGCTTTTGGTCCACCGGCTTGCCATAACCTTCGATAAACCGCTTTGTCGCCTTCTTGATCAGTGGCCACCGCCTTATCGCAAATATCGGATGTTCCAAAAATGTAAACACCTTCAATGTATCTATGAATCTTGCAAGGTCATAATAAAACGGTGCATAATATTCTATCTTCTGAAAATCAAAAAAATATAGCTTACCCTTTGTATCGACCATAACATTCGAAAAGGTAAAATCTTTAAGGATGATCTGATAACATTCCTCGCCAAATTCACTAAGAATTTTTTGCATATGTTTGCCATTTTTTCCCGCGAGCAACTTTGCAAGAATGGGGTGGTTTTCAATGTCCATCCTATTGTCAACGATCTCCTCTGTCATTATCTCATGGTACTGTCGCAGACACCGGCCTGTCCGGTCATAAGAATCAAGAGCCTTTTCGGCTTGCTTTGGCAGGGTCTCTCTTAGTTCGATCGCCTCTGCGATGTACTCCATGACATAGAAACTCTCATCTTCGTTTAGAAAGTAAGTTTTCGGGACATAGAATTCCGCCGCTTCTTTGTGCCTGGACCATATCTCGAAAACACGCAGGTGATTGTCATATTCCGTTCTAATGTTACCGCACTTATTTTCTTTCAGTACATACTTCTGCCTGCCTTCCAGGAGATAAAGCTTAGAAAGGCTTGTCTCCTTCAGAAGTTCGGCGTGTTCTATATCATCGCCCAGCCTCTGAGCGACAGCTTCAAACTGTTGGGTCTGGATCATTTTTTTTGCTCTATAACCTGTCGGTAACATTCAAGATACATCTGTGCGACGTTATCCCAACTGAATCTGTCTACCCGCTGTCTGGCTTTGTCGGCAAGATCGTTTCTTAACCGATCTGACTCGACAAGTTTCAAGATATTTTCCCTTATCGCATCAATGTCGGTAGGTTCTACGAGTATTCCCGAGTCACCCACTACTTCGCCGCAGCCACCGGCGGTGCTTGTTATTATAGCCATTTTTGCACTCATCGCTTCTAAGAGTACTGTCGGGAAATTCTCCGCTTCCGACGGGAAGACAAATATCGAACCCTGTTCGTAAAGCTCTCTGAACCGTCGATCACCTTGATCGAGCCACCCCCAGAATTTTACGGGTGTTTTGGAACCGACGGCCAATCTCTTGAGTTCATCGAGGTAAGGGCCCTGTCCGATCACATTGATCTGCCAGTCAAGCTCAATATCTTTTAGTGCCTCTATAACATATTGGAAACCCTTTCGCGGCAGGATCCTGCTGCACATGAGTATGCTTTTTTTCTTTTCCACCGTTTGAAAACTCGACGGGTAAATCCCGTTAGGTACTACCCGGATCTGGACATCGGGGCAGTTGCTGATTATTAGTTCCTGCAATGATCGGCTGGGCGAAACTAAAAGGTCGCTGCTTTTTGCCAGAAATTTCCACAGCGGAAGTATCAGCTTATGCTCGAAGCCGAATCGATCCGGATTGTAGCCAGGCACATCGCTACCGTGGCAGGTGACCAGAAAAGGTATCCTGCAAAGTTTACTTATAATCCATGCCAAAGTGGCGCCAGGGACTATAAAGTGGCAGTGTATGACATCGTATTTTTCACGTCGGACAAGTTGCAGGGTCTTGAAAAAGGCTCCCGGCAGATACGTCGCCATCTCGTGCGTGTAGCAGATATTGGGACGTTTTCGGATCGCTGGCGTTCGATAGATGTTAAAACCATCTGACTTTTCAAGTCCCGGCAAGTTGCCAAAGTGCATGGTTACCACATCTACATGATGCCCCATGCTCGCAAGCTGTTTACACAATTCGAACGTGACAGGCGCAGCTCCTCCCCCTACGGGTGGGAACTCGTGATTGAGCATCAATACCTTCAATGTACCGCACCTTCCTTTTGCTCGAAAGCTACCTTTATGACAAAAATGTTTTTTTGCTCGCTACCACGTAAAAATTAGTTTGCATAAACAGCGGCAACTTTCTGAAATCGATCCAGCCCATAACTTTTTTTAACCATCGGTATTTAAGTTTCCGTAAATTATACTCGTTGGAAGTATACATTTTAAAAAACTTAACATCAAAGCCATTTTCACGAAATCTCCGCTTGAGTTGACCTGCTGTGTGAAGTGAAGGGTGGTATCGCTTCCACTTTAAAGACCTGGTCTTAAGTGTCTCATAAACAGAATTAAAATATTTATTTGGCGTCTGAAGGAGGTAGTGCCCGCCATCGGCAAGTACCCGTGTAACATCCTTAAGATGTCCATCGAGATCATTAAGGTGCTCAAGGACATCAAAACTCAACACAATATCAAATGATTTATCTGCAAACTCCAGCCTATCTGCCGTACCGACTTTTAATTCAATATCCGCATATTTTTTCTGTCCATACTCTATGGCGGAATTTGAAATGTCTATACCAACCACTTTGCATCCTTGACGGTTCAACTCATTGATTATAGATCCTATTCCACAGCCCACTTCAAGAACTCTCCTGCCACTTATTATCAAACCGCTTTGGCCAAGAAATTCCAGGTTTACATCCAGATTGCCGTATTGCTCTCTGCCTGCGCTAATGCGACTATCCCAACCCTTGTTACAGATGCGCTGTTTTTCTCGGAATAGATCATCTTTCATTTACCATGCCCTCCGTTCGCTTGAACAGCACATGTGTTCCGAAATTGCCTGCAAACTTGTAGTTGCTCATGACAAACCTGCGCAACGGAAGCATGGCTTCGTGCCGCAGCCGTTCCGTCACAGCCATTTCTCGTGCCTTGGACTCTTCGACCGCTCCACCTATTCGATTTAGAACTGTAAGGCGCCAAAGAGTATATTTTTCGACCGAATTCATTATTTCTTTTCTTTCTCTTTGCTCATCACTGGCGGTCATAAGTTTTGTGCCGCCCAATCCGTGCCGCATATCATGGCGAAAATGAAATGTTTTCTTCTTGCCCTCGGTCCATCGGGGCCACAGATCGAATACGGGATGGTCGTAATAAGGGAAATGCACTTTCTGTGAATCTACTATGTACCTTGGCTTGTTCGCCTTAAGCTCGGCGACAAGGCCATTTGTTTTCTTTGCCAGATATTTTGGGGAGACAGTGTGCATGTTTGCTTCCGACGGGTGCAAGGTCGGGGCAGACAAACCGGATTCGACATATATTCCCGGCAGCCATCCCCATACATAAAGCCCGTCATCTTCATCGGACCTTTGTTTTATAAATCTGCCTAACTGCTCCCATGCGCTAACCTGTCCGGATGATCGTAACATTTTAACTGTTTCGATCTTGTTACTGAAAGTTTTCAAGTTGGGCGTATTCAGCCAGAAGAACATCCCCACACAAATGATCCCGCACGCCAGAACGGCAAAGCCCTTAAGCTTTTCCGTCCTACAGACCGCACAGATAGCAACAGCAATAGCAACCGGGATCATGTACTTTCCAAAAGCCAACCAATAACCACCAAGTGACCGAAAACCAAAATGCAGAAAACCGCTTGCGGGCACTAATGTTCTTATCAGCAGATCGACCAGCAGCCACGCGGCAAGTATCCATATATAACCCCATGGCCGCCTGCGGAAATGATATAACGCATAAGCAACCAGCATAGCTGCAGAAGCGTTAAAAGGCAAAAAGTACTGAACATAACTCCGCGGAGAGACCCACACGAAGATCATGTCAAGTATCCACCAGATCACAAAGAGCAGGGCAAAACATTCGGCAAACTTGTTTTCCCCCGTCTGCTCCTGTCCACCTTCGGATCCTGCTGAAGCGGTTTGTGGTCTCAAAATCCGCGACTTCACAAATCGGATCGCACTCTTAACGAAAACACAAACAGCAATCCCGACAGCAATTAGTGAAATTCCTATCGGGACCACAAATGAACGATAGTAGCCGAATACATCTGCGAACTGTGTTTGAAAGACCGATGCCTCTTTACTGCTGGCGACATAACCGGCTGTAGATGCTTCGGCAATAACCTTACTGAATATCCCCGGTACAAAAGAAGTTATCCGCCACCATAACCGCATGACAAAACCGAAAGGACGAATGTTATATAAATAAGATTCCAGCACATCCATTTTCGCAAAATATATCGCCCATGGAATGAGCATGGCAAATATCAAGATCGCGCCGACTATCCAGAATATCGGGCGGATCTGTTTGAAGACGCCTAAAAAAGCAAAACGTTTTCTTTCACGGATCGCAAAATAAATAATTGCGACAAATACAACCATCCCAACAAGCATTTTGATGATCGAAGCCGGAAAACTGCTCAGGAAATCTCCGGCTTGTCCCTGCCATGCGTAGAAGATGGTAAGAGGCAAAAGTCCTGCTATTGTTCCAGCAATAAAAAGTGCAATGTCCATACCGGTTTGGCGGAAAGTACGATATCGAAATATCGGCCCAAGCAGCAAGTAAACGACAACAGCGGCGATAACAGACGCCCCCGTGGGTTTGAAGTAATAAATATTGATCGCGGCTGCACCTGCGATCATCATCCACCAGTAACGCCCTGAGATATGTCCAAGCATAACCGAACATGCTGTGATCAGCATACAGGTTATCATGTATTGCTCTTTAACATTGCCGAACTTGCAAAATGGAGGCAGGCTCAAATAAAATGCCGCCATGATAAGAGCTGCCGCCGCCGCTAAAGGCCCATAAACCTTTCGCAGGGTATAAAACATTAGCCCCAATGCCAGTACCTGCAAAACCGTCTGGATTATCTTTGGCCCCGCCTCACTGTAACCAAACAGTCTCACTCCTATTACGTTTACCAGCAGCGTCGCAGGTCTTGCACTCGGAATAACTTCGCTGCCCAGTTTTTGGCCGTTTACAAGACTCTGAGCACTGTAAACATTTAAAGAACCGTCAAAAGGGTCGTTACTGTTAAACTCGTAGTACTTACCATAAATAAATGGGATCGCGGCGATCAGGATCGTAGCGATAATGATCGCGATATTCGATATGTTCAAGCCCGAAGGCGCAACTGAGACGACTCTGCTATTCATATTCGGCTGGTGATGTCTTACCTTTGATTTGCGGTTTCTCTTTCGACTCATTTAATTTTCCGAGGGCTCAGAATTAAGAATACGGTCAATCGTATAAGTTGCCCGGTCCTGAGATTCGTGATAGGTTCTGACAAGAATCTCGGCAAGAAGGCCCATGAGTATAAATTGTATCGAAGTAATGAAAAGTATCGCCATTACTATCAAAAGAGGATTGCGGTTCATGCTCAGGTGTGAAGGCGAGATGAACTTATGATAAAGGACTGTCATGCCTGAAAGAACCGCTGCGACACCGCAGCCGAATCCAAGGCCTCCGAAAACGTATATCGGTTTTGTCGAATAGGATGCCAGAAACTTTATTGTCACCAGATCCAGCAACACCTTGAAAGTCCGATTAAGCCCGTACTTAGTGGCCCCTGTAGTCCTTGGACGGTGATTGACAACCATTTCAGTGACTTTTTCGCCTCCCCAGCTTGCCAGGGCCGGAATGAACCGATGCATCTCTCCGTAAAGGCGGATCTCCTCTAAGGAATGCTTGCGATATGCCTTGAGTGTACAGCCGAAATCGTGCAGTTTAACCCCGGTTATCTTACCTACAAGCCAGTTGGCAATTCTTGACGGCAGTTTCCGTGTCACCACATTATCATGCCTTTTTCGTCTCCATCCGCTGACTATATCATAGCCTTCGTCCAATTTTGCGATTAATCTTGGAATATCGGCAGGGTCGTTCTGGCCATCTGCATCCAGCGGTACTATCACATCGCCCCTGGAATATTTAAATCCTGCACTAAGGGCGGCGGTCTGGCCGAAGTTCTTTCTTAGACGGATCACCTTCACCAGATTGTCACTTTTGCTGATCTCAGAGAGGATATCAAAGCTTTTGTCGGTGCTGCCATCGTCAATAAATATTATTTCATACTCGAATTTACCATCTACAGCCGCATTTATCTCCTCATATAATGGTTTTATGCTCCCCTCTTCATCGAAAACAGGAATCACAATAGACAATTCTATGTTATCTTTACCAGTCATGCCGTCTCCACAACTAAATACTAAAAAAAATCAAACCGATGGCAAAAAAAAACGTATCACATTAAACGATTCTAATCATAAGTATCGGCTATGTAAAGCTATAACTGAAATTGGCCGAATTAAGGACATATAAGCATTATTTAATTTTCAGGCTCTAGGTTGACAATAATGGGACAATTTGCTAAACTGTCTTCCGATAATATGTTATGTTTTATTGTAAAGAACTTAAATATAAGAGAGAAACCATGAAAAACGTTAAAACCATCCTGACCATCGTAACCTTTACAGTCGTTATTGCCTTTATGTTCGGCTGTCAGGAAGAGCAATCAAAACCCAGCCGGCCGACCGAAACCGTTAAAATTGAGGCGACAAAGATACAGGCAACCGAGACCGAAAAACCTCAAATAACCCCCAAGCAGCAGCCTGCCAAGGGGAAACCGAGGGTCGAGGTCAAAAAACCTGTCCATGATTTCGGCAAAATTGCTCCCAAAAAACGTCAAAAAGCATCATTTACTTTCACCAATGTTGGAGATGGCATCTTGAAAATATCCAAGGTCAAAGCCACATGCGGTTGTACTGTACCCGAATTAAAAAAGAAAAACTATGCTCCCGGGGAATCCGGAACCATTACCGTTACCTATAACCCTAATAGTATGCCCGGACCCGTGAAAAAGAGCTTGTACATCCAAAGTAATGACACCGTGACCCCGCAGTTCAAACTTACAATAAAGGCTCTAATAGAAGTTAAGGTTACCGCAACCCCTAAAAAATTGGACCTCAAGATCAATAAAGAAGATACCGGTGCAAAACCGATAACTATAAAAAGCAAAGATGGAACCCTGTTTGCCATAAAGAGCTTCAGTTCAACTGGACGTTCTATCACAGCGGATTTTGATCCGGAACACAAGGCAATCGAGCACACCCTGAACCCAATAGTAGACATTACAAAATTGGACAAAATCCCCAGAGGCAGCATTATAATCGGAACAACCCACCCCGAGGCTCCGTCTGTAACCATAACCTTTAATACGCTTACACGATTTAGCATAAACAGGCCGACATTCAATCTCAGAAATGCCAAACCCGACACAAAAATTATTAAGGAGGCCTGGGTCAAGAGCAATTACGATGAATCTTTTGAGATAGAAAAAATAACTTCTCAAAAGGGTCTCATGGATGTTATCGAACAGAAAAAAGACGGAAAGCATATCAAGCTGAAAATCCAGGTAACTGTTCCTCCGGCCACTGGCAAAAAAAGATTCTTTACCGATACCATGAAGATCAAGATCAAAGACGGTGGCGAGTTGACTATTCGCTGTAGCGGCTGGTATGATAAAAAATATTGGAATTCCAAATAAACTTATCGGCTTTGGGGAGAAACACCAATATGAAACCGCAGGTAAGCTATGTCCTTGGCGCCGCATTATCTATTGCGTGCTTATTGATAAGTTGCAATCCGGAGATGGTTGCTGACCCTTTACAAAAAACCCCCGATCCACCTGCTATATCCCGCACAGACCCCGAAGAGACCTTGACGATATTTCTCACAGGCAACATTCTCGGCACGCTTAAGCCCTGCGGCTGCTCGACCGGGCAGCTTGGAGGATTCGACAGAAGAGCTGCCATACTCAACCAGGTTCCTGAAGACAAAAAACTCATTATCGATACAGGGAGACTCCTCGCTGGCGACTCGCAGCAAGACTCTATAAAACTGACCATGATCTTTCAGGCCCTGACATTACTCAATTATGATACGGTTAATTTGAGCCGTACCGACTTAACTACCGCAAGGGATCTCGGCTTGCTCGAAGATAACACTTTCAAAGTGCTTACTGCTTCCGACCCAAGTATCCCTGTGACATTTACCGGGAATGTAAAAATTGCAGGCCGAACGATGCAGGTAAACGTGACCACAATTGACACCGCGTCCATAGATATTGACAATCTCGAAAACATCTTTCCGTTCGCGACAGAACAACCTGGACTCAACATGCTCATCGCCGAAAATCTTGACTGCTCCGAGGGCAGCGATATTCTTGAAGCTATCGAAGCAACGAATCTTGTTGACGTGATCGTGTGTCCCTCAGAAGCCGATGAGCCAGAAGTTCTCTCTGCCGCGAAAAATGGCTCGCTGCTGATAACCGTAGGTCGTCTTGGAAAATATCTTGGGAAACTCACAGTTGGCATTAGTAAGGATCACTCGCTCAACCTCAGCTACACACCAATAGCGATTGACGAAACACTTCCTGTGAGCCCGGATATCGCTGAACTCTACAGTAATTACCAGCAGATGCTCAAGGATTACAACCTTCTCGAAGAACTCCCGAAAACTCCACTGCCCAACGGCCTCAGTTATGCTGGCTCTAATGCTTGCGAACCATGCCACGGGTATGAATACGATAAATGGTCGACAAAGAAACATGCCCACGCCTACCAGACACTCGTTGAGGTTGGGTCCCAATACGACCCGGAATGCATCGAGTGCCATGTAGTCGGACTCAATTACGAATCCGGTTTCGTAAACGAATCCAGCAAGAAAGATCTAAGGGATGTCGGCTGTGAGATATGCCACGGACCGGGTTCAAAACACGCCGAGTCGCCATTTGAATCGAGCATGGGAAGAAGTCCTGAATTTGGGTGTGACCACTGCCACACACCCGAACACAGCCCTGGATATGGAGCCGACAGGGGAGGATATTTCAAAAAAATCATCCACTGGAAGGAACCAAAACCAAACTAAAATGTCAAATAATAGTAGTTCTCAGAGTAGATGGGCCGTAAAAACATTAAAATCGTCTAAATATTAAGCAGAATGGCCTTAAAGGTCCGATATTACTATGATGTTGGGCAAATTTAAAGTACAAAACAAATCGGCCACAAACTGGTATTTACAATGGTCCAAGGCCGGTGAGAATCATTATGGATACGGATTTCTGTAGAAATGCTCAAAACACTTAAAATTACAAGTATATTAGTTGCACTCACAGCTCTGGCTGTCGTGGTTATGCTTGTTATCTTCGGTCTCAAAGGAGATGTCGGTATCGAAGAATACCTCGGTTTGCCCGGTGCCGTTGAGAAATTCCGTAAACTCGCAAAGCCTGCTAACGGACAACAGGACGCTACTTCTCCTCTTGTCAATGCGGCTCTTGCTTTTGTCCTGAGAATAGATCCTCCACCTCCTCCCAAACCTAAGCCCAAGTCAAGGCCAAAATCGAAACCCAAACCGGTTGTGGCAAAAGTTACCCCCAAAAAGGCACCACCGCCACCTAAACCGAAGAAAAAAGTTGTAAACGTAAAGTTTAAACTCGTAGCTACATGCCGCTATGATGACCGCCCCGAAAAATCCCTTGCGCTTTTGAACTTGACTTCCAAGGGCACCAAGTGGTTCCGTCAGGGCGAGGAAGTAGGGCACCTTGTCATTCAGGAAATAAAGGACGGAAGCATTGTCCTGTACAAAGACGGTCAGGAGAACAGTGAAATTTCCGTACCTAAGGTCGTTTCCAAAATTCGCTCACTGCTAAAATCCGACCAGGATGCCTCCACGTCCAAACCAGGGTCTTCTGATCCATCCGTGACGCTGGTTAAACCATCCAAAAAGACGGCTTCAACTCAACCCGAGCCAGACGTTGTTCGCAATAGAGTCCGCCGTGCACCAAACCCAGCGGCGGCAACTGCGACCAGGCCTTCGACAACACCCGCCTCGGCAACTACGACCAGACGCCCGGCAAGACGTGTTCCGAACCGACGAGTCACCAGCCGCAAACCGACACCCAGACCCAAACCCCAGACGCCCGAGGAAAGGAAAGCATCTCTCGACAAAAGCATCGCAGGGGTCAAAGATGCTATAGGCAGGACAAAAGGAAAAAACGCATCAAAAGACATGGAAATATGGCAGAAGCTTTTGGATAGCCTCGAAAAGGACAAAGGCAAAGTAGGAAAACAGGAAAGTGAAGCGAAAAAGGGGAAAAAAACAAAGTAATAATTCGGTTCACTAACCAGTAACCAAAATAAACAACTTTCTTATGCAAAAGTCGAAAAAAACGGAACTTATCACGGTTTTTGTTGTCTTATTATATATAACTCTTGGCAGATTTCTGTTATTATACCGACTCTGACGTCAGATAAAGATATTTCTTACAGGATAAACTTAACATGGATCAAAAAATGCGATCTGGATGCAGCGACCACCATAAAAGGATGTGGAAAGTATCGGCTGTTTTCCTGTGCCTTATCAGTGTATTAGTCTTTTGTATTTCCTTTTCGAGTGCAGAGCAGGCCTCAAAGCAGCCTGTCCTTCGTAACATGGTGCGCCGGCTCAAGAATATGCCCGCCGCCGATGCCCGAAAGATGCTCCAGCAACTCAATATCGGCCGTGATATCAACCTGCTCCCTCATAATGCACTCATCGTAACATCTGAAAGTTCTGCCGACCTGTTAAAGGCGTCAAGTCTCTTAAAGATAGCCGATTCCGACCAGCCCTATACCGTTGCTACGATCCTTTCGGCACCGAATCCTCAGGATCTGCCAGGTAACGATATTATCGAAAAAATGCTCGGCGATGTATCTATCGGAACTTTTCTGGAACCGCCTTCCAAGACAAAAAAACCAAAAATAATTCTCGACATACATAACTTTGACCTCATTGCTATTGCACCCAAAGAGATGATCATACCGATAAGGGCTGCGTTCAAGCGGTTCCAAATCGTTCCAGAGGAAGTTGCCCAGCCGCAACCGGAAGAACCTTCCGAGGAACCTGTCCCTGCCGTCGACAAGGAGAAGAAGCCGGAACCGAAAAAACCGGAAGTGGAAATCCCCATTGACGAACTCATCAAAGTACTTGAAGAACCAGCCGGTGCGATCGCCCCGCAACCAGAAGATATCCAGCCGGCCCGACCGCAGCCGCCTATCGAACCCGTTGATCAAAAGGCCCCTGAAGCGATCCCGGAAGAAGTGACACCTGAGCCTGCTGTCGAAGAAGAGAAAGACTTCTTCTCCGATGAGTTATTTAGATCACTTGCAGAAGCCGAAGAAGAAGCTCCTGAGCCGATCATTACCCCGCCTACCCCGCAGCCGGAAGTAATACCTGAACCAGCCAAACCAGAACCTGCACCGGAACCTGATGTTACGCCTAAGCCGGAAGTAATACCTGAACCGGTCGAACCTGAACCCGAACCTGTGCCGGAGCCGGTAATTCCAACTCCAGAGCCGCAGCCCGAACCGGAAGAAGGGTCCGCTCAGGATGAACTCTTAAAGGCCTTGAAGTTACTCACTGCCAAGCAGCAACCAGCCGAACCTACTGAGGAAACTCCGCCTCCTGCTGACACCGCCGAAGAACCGCCAGCTAAACCATCCGAGCCCAAACCGGCTGCCGCAAGGCCGAAAAAGAAGCCACCTCGTGAGCCCGAAAAAGAAGCACCCAAAGCTCAGGTAGAGCTTGAAACGGAAATAGATTTTACACCACCGCCCAAAAAGCAGCCCGAGCAGTATATCCCGATTCTTGATGGCAAAACCGGCCATGTAGACTTGCCCGGCAGCGAAGAAGAACTTGAGCTTACGATCTCCCTACCGGAAAAAGTTACCATTCTCGAACTCATCGAACTTATCGGAAAACAGCTCCGCCTCAACTACGTTTACAATCCCAGCCAGATCAGAGGCGACTTCATGCTGAAGATACATGATGGCAAGATAAAAGTAAGGGATATGTATGATCTTCTCGAAAATGTTCTCAGGACCAAGGGCTTCATCATGGTCCGGCACGGCAATCTCGTAAATATCATCACCGCTGCCGAAGCCCTGAAATATGACCCAGCTATCCGCGATGTTACTAAGTCGATCCAGCCAGGCGACACAATGGTAACCACCGTCATCAGGCTAAAGCACACCGACACCGCAACCGTCCAGAACATGCTACAAGCGATGCAGCTCGGCACAAGTTTCCAGGCAATACCCGAAACCAAAACACTCATGGTAACCGGCTATGCTTATCGTATGAAGCGTATAGAAGAACTCGTCAAGATGATAGATGTAGATATTTCCGGAGAGCCCCGCATCTTCAAAACAAGGCAGATCGAATTCCTTATCGCAAGCGATATGGCCGCCAAGGTCAGCACCCTTGCAAAACAGATAGGCACCTTTTCCGTAACGGTCAGCGTCGCATCATCATCACCGAGACCGACCCCGGCAAAGGGCCAGACAGCCGCCCAGAGGCGCGCCGCCGCTGCCAAACTTAAAGCCGCCCAAAATAAGAGTAGAACCTTAGCGGCCTCCAAAGCTGCCGTGACAGAAGGCATCTACCTCGATACTGACGACAGAACCAACAGGATCATCATGATCGGCATCAGAAAAGACATCGAAATAGCAAACAAACTTATCGACACGCTCGACGTACCCCAGCAGGGTCTGAAATTCATCAAAGAATATGTAATGGAACATGTCGAGCCCACAGTGGTTATTGACACGCTTAATCTTTTGGGCGTAGCTACTGCCACCAAAGTCAGCGGCAGTAAAGCACCCACGACAAGGGTCAGTTCCGGCGGAAGTACTGGCGGAGGCCAACCCCAGATAGCCATCCTCGAAGGAAGCAACACCATACTTGTAAACGCCACCGCCGAACAGCATGCCGCCATCGTAATGATCATCGATTACGTTGACGTTGAACGCGAAGATTTCAGGACCACCCAGCAATACGAGATACAGTATGTAGGCGCCGATGAGGTCCTCGACGTTCTCGGCGAAATGGGTATAATCGGCGGCTCAAAAAAAACTTCTTTACGAGGCACATCTTCGCAAAGACCAAGAACTTCATCGACCGCCGCAAAGTCAAAGTCTGCCTCTACAGGCACTATTTCGTCAAACCAGCCAAGTCCCGAAGACGAGCCGCTTATTTCAATATTGCCTGCGACTAATTCGCTATTGGTAAACGCAACCCCCGACCAGCACAAGCAGATCGCCACCATCATAGCTTTCGTCGATGCCGAACTCGACGAGACCGTTAACCCTTATATCGTCTATGCTTTAGAGAATCAGAAGCCCGACGAACTGGCCGACACTCTTATCAGCCTGATAGAAAAAACGATCACCACCAAGTCAACAGGCAAAGACGGAAAAGTGGAGACCAGAAAGATCCCTCAAACAGGCGCCAACAACGAAGATATAACGATAATACCTGACATGCCAACGAACTCACTCATCGTCGCAGCCAATAAAAAGAACCAGAACCTGATATCGTCCCTGATAGCCAAACTCGACGTATATCGACCACAGGTACTGCTCGATGTAACACTCGTAGAGATCACAAAAGATAAAGAGTTCAGTTTCGACCTGCAGACTGTCGGCAGAAGGGGTGGTTTTGAACGCGGCGGCGGATTTGATGCAATAACCTCTCCTTTTACGACTCCGTTGGCGTCGGATAAATGGGGCAAGGGCATCCTAGAGGGTATGTTTGATGGTGAAACCTTTACAGGATTCTACTCTGACTCTAATATCCAGGCACTTCTTGACACGGTAGACAAAAAAGGTTATGGCCGTGTTCTGGCAAGGCCGTCGATCCTCGTAAGAGATAATCAGGAAGGTACAATCAATACTACCGAAACAATCTATATAGCTGAGGAAAAAAGTAATGTTGTTTCCTCCTCGACAGGACCAGCTACTACAACAACAGATATTTCATTTAAGAGTTATGAGTCCGGTATTACTCTTAGTATAACACCACAGGTCGCTTCAGCGGAACTGCTACAGTTACATATTGAACTGACCCGAACCGACTTTAGGGATAGAGATGACAAGACGGTTACAATTAACAGCAGAACAATCCCAAAACCTCTTGATACTATTAAAAGCGATATAACTACCGACGCAACTATACCCAATGGTGCCACGATCATTATTGGCGGTATCGAAAAGATAGCACAGAATAAGAATGTCAGCAAGATCCCCATTCTTGGCGACATACCTCTCATTGGTGTGCTGTTCAGGGGTATCGGCGAAGCTGACATTCAAAGCAGGCTTTATGTATTCGTGAAGGCGCATATCATCAAACCCAGCGACGCTCTTACCGGTTATTCCGATATCGAAAGGATATCTCGCAAGAAACGCCAGGCCTACGAAGAATTTGAAGCTAAATTCCAGGGCCTCGAATCGATACCGGGCATCAAGCCCAATCCGATCCCACCTGAGACGATCCTTGAAGATGACGAGTACCTCCAGGAACTGATCGACCGCGCCAACGAAGCCGACAAGGTCGAAATGAATATAGAGCTTAATTAGTCCTTTGGGTGGAGGCTCACAAAAAAAGAACTTACATGAATTATTTTCGTAACTGGCTGGTTAATGAATGATCTACTGATAAACACGGCCAAAAGGACTGGCATAATTGACGCTGAGGCTCTTTCGGCATGGTTTGCCGCGAACACCGGTGACAGCCGCCGTACAGATGAACTGATGCTGGCCAACCCCAATTTCACCGAAGAGGCTGTCCTGAAACTCTTCGCCGAATCGATGTCCCTCGAATACTTCCCCGAGATATCCGCATCCGACGTACCCAAAGAGTTCATCGAATCGGTCCCGGCCACTTACGCCCAGCATCACTACCTCATCGGCATACGCAGAAACGGCGACACCGAACTTACCGTCATCTGTTCGCGCCCCTTTGATACCAGCGGTCTCGACAATATCTCAAAGATGACAGGCGTACCTGTAAAAGCGGCATTCGCGTCGCGTACAGCGATCACCGCCGTTATCGACGTCGCCTACGAACAGAAAAGCTCCGTCATAGAAGAAGTAGCCGAAGAACTCGACTCCCAGAATCTCGACCAGCTCGTAGATGAAGTCGCCTCCAGTGACGACCTGCTTGATGTTGTCAATCGCCCACCGGTCATCCGCCTGGTTAACGACATCCTCTTCCGCGCACTTCAGATGCGGGCAAGCGACATACACATCCACCCATACGAAACACGCATACAGATACGCTACCGCATAGACGGCATACTCTACGACACGCTCAATCTCAACCGCAACGTCCTGCCCCTGGTCATTTCGCGTATCAAGGTCATGGCCGGTATGGACATCGCAGAACGCAGAATGCCGCAGGATGGAAGATGTTCCGTCAGGCTCGGCCAGCGTGAGATCGATCTTCGTGTCAGCACCGTCCCTACCAGTTACGGCGAACGGGCCGTTTTGAGAATTCTCGACAAAAGCACCGGCTTGCTGACGCTTGAGGAACTTGGATTCTGGGAAGAGGACCGCAAAAGATTCGACCAACTGATCAACCGCTCACATGGTGTGATATTCGTAACCGGCCCGACTGGAAGTGGGAAAAGCACCACGCTATACGCCTGTCTCAACCGGATCGACTCAAAACAGAAGAACATCATGACCGTCGAGGATCCGATCGAATACCAGCTTGAAGGCATCAGTCAGATGCAGGTCGCATCCAAAAAAGGAATGACATTCGTAAACGCCTTAAGGCACATTCTCCGCCAGGACCCGGACGTCATTATGGTTGGCGAGGTCCGCGACGAGGAAACCGCAAGCACCGCCATACAGTCCTCACTTACCGGCCACCTCGTATTCAGCACACTCCACACCAACGACGCCGCAGGTGCCGTAAGCCGACTTCTCGATTTCAATGTAGAACCATATCTTGTAAGCTCGTCACTGATATGCGTCTTGGCACAAAGACTCTTAAGACGTGTCTGCCCAAACTGCAAACAACCCTACAAACCGACCAAACATGAGCTAACGGAACTGGGCCTGATCGACCGCCCGAAAGACACTGTCTTTTATGTAGGGGCCGGATGTGACAGATGCTTCGACACCGGTTACCGGGGAAGAATTGGAATATACGAGTTGATGACTATAAACGAAGAAATTCGCGAAATGATATACAAAAAAGAAAGCGCAGGTGCTATCAAGAAAAAAGCTATTGGATCCGGCATGCAGACCCTGCGGATGGATGGAGCAAGAAAGGCTCTCGACGGCGTCACGACGATTGCCGAGGTCCTGAGAGTAACACAGTCAGATTCCATGTAAGTAACGGTCAATAATATGCCAAGATACAGTTACATAGCCATAGATCAAAACAGAAAAGCGGCGAAGGGTGTCCTCACCGCCGAGAGCCCCTACGCAGCCAGAAAACATCTCCGCTCAAAGGGTATACATCCCACTGACATCAAAGAACTCGCCTATGACAAAGAGGTCAAGTCGCTTACATCAATATTCAAAAAACCAAACAGAGCCCAGGTCGCCGATTTTACCAAGCAGCTCTCGACAATGCTAAACGCCGGGATAAAACTGACCGAGGCCCTCTCTGTCCTTGTCCAGCAGATCACCGACACCAGACTAAAAAGTGCAGTTGCCGATATTCGTGACCGTGTCGTTACCGGTGAGTCTTTCGCCGACGCTCTCGATGAATATGACGACTACTTCGACGTTATCTATGTAAGCATGATGCGGGTCGGTGAAGTTACGGGAACGCTCGCCGATTCACTCACTACGGTCGCCGGTTTCATGGAAAAACGCCAGCGACTCGACTCGAAGATGAAAACTGCAATGATATACCCGGTCATTTTGATATTTGCATGTGTCGCTGTGGCCATTTTTCTTACCGTGACGGTGATCCCAAAAATTGCCGATCAGATGGCAAAAACCGGTGAACCGCTTCCATGGATTACAAATATACTTGTGAAATTCAGCAACATTATCATGAGTTGGAAGGTCTTCGTTATAATCGCCGTTATCGTTTTGATAGTTTTAGCTTTCAAACGATTTATAGCTACCCAGCGGGGAGCCCATCTCAAGGACAGGATGGCACTGTCACTACCGGTAATCGGACCTCTGCTAAAGCAGCAAATAGTCGCCAGGTTCGCATCTACCCTGTCCACTCTTTTAGGAGCCGGTCTTTCCATGGCTGATTCGCTCAAGGTTGTCGCCGAGGTCACCGGAAACACCATCATGAACCGTGCCGTAAAGCAGGCCCGTGACAGGATTCTCTCCGGAGCAGACATCGCCACACCATTAAAAGACAGCGGCGTTATCGACCCGACCATTGCGCACATGGTAACCGTCGGAGAAAAAAGCGGCGAACTCGAACACATGTTAAGGACCATCAGTGAAAATCTTGAATCTGCTTCTGACCTGGTTATTGAACGTTTAAGCGCTGCCATTGAACCGATCATCATTATATTCATGGCAGTTATTGTTGCAACAATAGCATTGGCGGCAATGCTTCCAATACTTAAGTACTCGGCAGGACAATTTTAGAGAAAATAAATAGAACATAAAATGAAAATGAAAGGAATTAACATGAACACAATTAGACAACATCACAGCAGAAAAGCCTTCACAATGGTTGAGCTCATGGCGGTAATCATCATAGTCGGGCTCCTCTTTGCCACCGCTGTCGGGACCTTCATGGGTCGAACCGATAAAGCAAAGGTGACAACAACCAAGGCCAGCCTCAAGGTCCTCCACAATGCAGTTCTGCAATTTAAAATGGATACCGGCGAATATCCATCTGAGGAAGAAGGGCTCCTGTCGCTGATCGAAGAGCCAATGGATATTACCGGATGGGCTCCGGAAGGATACCTCGAAAGTACAGAGCTGCCGATCGATGCATGGAACAATGAATTCGTCTACGTGTTGGATCCCGAATCCGGCAAGCCCTTTGTAATTATAAGCTATGGTGCCAACGGCGAGGATGATGGCGAGTCGTATGACGAAGAAGGCGAAGGGACCGATAACTATGACAAGGATCTCTACAGCACTGACGCAAGATAGTCATTCATCTTTGTCTACCCGGACAGATCGGCCAGGCAAAACGGCTCCTGCGTTCGTATTGACGGAGTTGATAGTCGTCCTCGTCATCGTTTCGCTCATGACGACGATCGCTATGATCGCACTTACGCCCCTTTTCGGAAAAACAAAATTCAAAAGGCAGGCAAGGGAATTTATAAATATCCTGCAACTAGCCCAGAATACCGCCGCCGAAAGCGACCGGCGATACGCCGTTACACTCGACTTTGACGAACAGACATACACCTTACGGCAATTCGCAACACTTGATCATGAAAGTATATTAGAATACGAACCAATAATAACGGAAGGTTACTTTACCGATGAGTTCTTCCTCGACTACATAATTTTCGATGACGGTGTCGACACGCGCTATCCCGATGAGGGCGAGGAAGTTTTCCGTATCTGGCTGATGGCAGGCCACTCCGGATGGCAAAATGGAGCGATTATAGTCCTAAGCGATATCGACGATAATCCATACTCAATTATACTTAACCGTCTTAGCAGAACCATCGCGTTTTACCCGGATGCGTATGAACTTGAAGACTGTGGTTTTCTTATACCAAAAGAGAAAAATGAAATGCGATTCTAAAAAAAACCTGTTCACAGTATCACATAAAGCCTCTGCTTTTACTCTCATAGAGGTGATGGCTGCGGTACTGATTCTCAGCTTGATCACATCGAGTGTGCTCACGATCATGAACAGGTGTATTTCCGCAACCATTGACAGCCGAAAGAAAATGTTGGCCTTCGAGTTGGCGCGTGAAAACATGGAAACCCTTCTCTCTGCCAGCAGCATGAGAGAAAAAAACGAGTTCGGTGTATCACATCTGGACCCCGAGATAGAGTGGGAAACCATCATCGAAACAACCTCAGTTTCCGGATCCAACAAATTGTATCTACAAGCCGTCTGCTCGGCAACATACATCGACACCGAAGGCGAATCACAGAAAATAGAATTCACACACTGGATCACAAAACTCAGCGCTAAACATATAGCTATGATAAAAAACCGGGACAAACTGGAATTAGAACATTTCGACCGCATCGAGTACGACAAATTCCTGCAATTTCTCCGCAAAGAAATCCTTAGCTATCTCGGAACATCCCGTCAGGATGCTTCCGAATACAGAGATTTACTGAAAGAGCTAAATGATGAAAAAAGCGAATTTATTGAAAAAACAAGAAGATTCGACGATGACGCGTATGATGAATTCATAGAGAGCCAAACTGACCAGGAAACCGACTTTCTCGTCCCCGATTACTTGACATTCGAAGAATATGACCTCTTCCGGGAAATAGCCACGAAAAAATTCGAGGCAGAACGCAGCGGTCAGTCCGGTGACTCATCGGCAACGGACAAAGATGGCCTGGACTCCGACAGTGACGAGGATAAAAATACCAGTGACCCCGATAAAGAATCTATTACCCCGGAAAAAGAACCGGCTACCCCTGAGAAAAAATTGCCACCATGGTTTAAAGATCTGCCTCCTGAAAAACAGAAAATATTTAGGTCATTCTTAGAGATGTGATAACTAAATAATGAAAACACTAATATACAAAATTAAAGAAAAGCCAGCGGCCTTTACTCTTTTCGAGTTGATAACGGTTCTGGTCATTGGCACAATGATCATTATCGCGGCAATGACCATGTACAACAGGGTCACAAGCGCCGCCGCTGCTATCGACCGCAATCTTGAAGCCAACACTCTGGCCACAGAGATCCTCCAGCGCATCGCAGAGGACATCGACCGCATGGCTGTACCCGACGAAGATACGTTACTTACCCTCCAGAATAAGATCAGCAACCGCTATAACAAAACACAACTGACCATCACAAACAAAATTTACGACAAAAGTAATAAACCTCGCGTATTCGCAAAGGTTATATGGCAAACCGCCTATGACCCTTTTGATGACGCCCTGACGATCTACCGCTCGCACAGCGGTATCGCCATGGAGGACCGCCTTTTCGAAACCGTCGGCGAATCCGGTGACCGTCTCGAAAAACCCTCAAAGGAACTTTTCGTGCCCCTTGCAAATCTTATAACTTACTTCAAAATAGAGGCGTTTAACAAAGGGGACCTCGTAAACACATGGTCCCGCTTGGCATTACCCACTGCCATCCGCATAAGCATCTCATTCGCCGAACCCTTTGAGAATATGTCGGGCCGACTCGAAGTCTGGGAAGAAGATATAATAACACGAACCGTTGCGATTGACAGAACCAGAGAGATCAAATATGTCTTCACAGGTGCAAACCTCGACGTCAGTGGCCTCGACGATACCGACCCTAACAACCTCGGCTTAAATGACTTTGATGACGATGAAGACTCCTCCGGCGAACCCGGAAAAGATGAGATGGCCGATATTCTCATCCCAGACGGAGAGCCCCGATAATGAACGTCGATATAACAAAATATTCTATTCTCTGTAGGCGAACAAACGGCAACCGCCCGGCAATGGCCCTGCTTATTACTATCGTCATCCTTGTCGTGCTTACAACCGTCGTCTATACCACTACTTCGAAAATGGCAATGATCAAGCACCGCCAGCAATATCTCATCGATTACCAAAAGGCCCGTTATGCCTGCGACTCAGCCATGAAAGTAGCACTCGAAGAAATAAAGGAAATGAAAATTCAGTACATAGATCGCAGACGCCAACCCGACTTCTCGGACATGTTTACAACGGATCAACAGGAACTCGAAAATTATCTCTACGAATGGTTAAAGAGCGAATCTGAATTTCCGGAAGAAGACGAAGATCAAAAAACCTACAGCACCACCAAATATAAATCGTGGTCACAGCCATACATGATATCAAGCAGCAACGATTACGAATACGAGGATGACTACTACATCGATCCCAATGAGGTTGTCGTCCCCGGCCCCTACGGTGCACCATGGCCCGAAGTCGTCGAAACAGAATATCTTGACATAGGAGACTCCGAAGTCAGCATACGGATTGAGGACGAAAACGCCAAGATGCCTGCCACATGGGCGATCACTACTGACACAAAGGTTAAACGTGCTGCCAGCGATGCTGTAGTAAACTTCTGCGAATGGATGCAGATGGATAGCGAATCTATAGGGCAGCTTCAGGATGATTTCCAAAAGATTGCCAAAGTAAAAAGATTCTATCCCAACATGGGTGATATTATCACATCTAAAGCATCGAGACCCGCCAAACGCAGCAAAACTCCAGCAAGGTCAACCACCAGCCGAAGACGACGAACAACTTCCACTCGCAAACGTCCCGCCCCCCCGCGCATCACCAAGCCACGCAAAGATAAACGTGACAAGTCCGCACATGCACTTGACTTTGCAAGGCTCCTGCAAAGTTCTACCATTGATCTCGATACCCTTGCCATTGCAATACCGAACACCGGTGACAGATACGAGTCCGCTCTGAAATATCTCGCTATTTGGGGCTCGCAAAAGGTAAACATAAACACCGCTCCCCGCCATGTTCTCGAAGCCGCTTTCATGTACGGAGGCGATGCCGAAGATATCGCTAATGAGATCATACAGATCAGAAAAAACGAGCCGATAGCCACCATTAAAAAGCTCGAGGAAGAGCTTTATGTCTACGGCGAATCTGTACGCAAATGCAAGCCCTATATAACGACGACGAGTACATTTTTCACAATAAAGGTAACTGCCGCAAGCGGAAAAGCAAGAGCTACATTAGTCGCACTTATAAAGAAGGAAGGTAAAAAAACGAATAAAATTGCAATAGTTTCAAACTTGTAACGATAACAAGAGCACATGTAACGATGTCAGGATTGTTAATATGGAAATAACTGGTATAATACTACACTGATAAGAATAAATTCAGGAGTTCGATCCAAGTGGAAAATGAAAATTTCTTAGGAATATATCTTTCTAAAACAACTGCTACTGCTGTCTTGCTCTCTGCGGACCAGTCAAATCCGGCGATTCTCAACTGTTTCAGCGTATCGGCCGCCCAGGTCAATGATACGGAGCAAGCCGACGACAACGCCCCATCGCTGATTACACTGCTGTCACAGGCACTCGCCGCCCGGGCACTTAAATTCGGTGATGTCTCCGTCGCAATTGACTGTAGCCTGTTTACACAGCACAACCTCCGTTCGGAGTTTACGGATCCCAAACAGATTGCGCAGACAATAAAATTCGATGCTGAAGAGGTTCTTGCCACCGATGCTGCTAACATTGCTGTGGCTTTCGAAATAACTGCCATAGAAGAAACCGGCTCTGATGTCACCGTGTATACCGCCGACCGTCATCAGTTCGATGATATACTCGCCGACCTTCAGACAAACAACCTTGACCCAATTGCGATAGAACCTGATACCACCTGTATTGCAAGGTTCATAGAACACAATTTCAGTGCATCCGAGAATATCTGCCCCTTCTACACGATACTCTCAAGCGAATCATGTTATATGATAGGCCCGAAAATATCCGAAAACGCTCCGACCGCAAGAAGCTTTCTGCTTGGCCCTTCACAGAACAAAACCACGATTCTCTCCAGGGAAGTACCCATAACCATTGCGGCATCTGCTCCCCGATCACCCGACCAGGCTGTCTCCGCTCTGCTTCTTTCCGGAAGTCTCGAAAATATTGACTACGACCAGCTTGCCGAAAGAACCGGCCTCGAGATACAAACTCTCGATCTGCCCGCAGCCGTTCGCGCCAACCTTACCACATTAAATGACTGCTCGTCGGAGACTGCTTTCACCATCGCATACGGCGCCGCTATGTCCGACTTCAAGAAAATGTCAAGGACCGATTTCAGGGAAGACTTCGCGCCATATCAGGGCAGAAGACGCATCGTTCAGAAAATGCTTCGTTTGCTCAGCATCTCGGTCACAATAATGATGCTCGCCGTCGGAGTATATTTCCAGTCAAAGGTCATAAGAAAACACAGCTACATCGCAAGCCTCGACGCCAAGGGCAAAGCTGACTATTCTCTTATCATGGCGGGTAAGAAACACAAGGGCCCTGAAAAAATGGCTTCAAAGCTGAAAAGAGAACTTAAAAATGTAATATCCAGGCAGGCAGGCGGTATCGGAGATGATGAATCCGCTCCGGCAAAGCTTACCTATATATTCAAAGCATTCAACAGTCTGCCAAAAAATGTCGATTTCCACATCGACTCGATAACGATCTCCGCCAAGACAATGAGAATAAAGGGCGATACTAACTCAAAGTCAAGCACTCTTAAATTTTATAATGCACTGAAAAAACAACCGAAGCTGAAAATCGCCTCACAATCCGGCGGAACAAAAGCGGGCCGCGATACTTTTAATGTAAATCTCGAACTTAAATAACACAGGACTAACGATATGAAAATATTTCATAAGAATCCGAATTTCTACTATGTCATTATACCGGCAATATTTGCCGTATGGGCGACATTTACATGGCTCATATCTTTGCCGGCTGCCGGAGAAAATTGGAAAAAGCAAAAGAAAGAATTTGAATCCGCCCAGCAGATTGTAACCCGGATACTTGAAGTTGCCCCTGAAAAACTCGACTATGAAAAGGAGGAGAAAAAAGCAAAAGAATTCGACTATTTTAACGTAGTAGACGAATTTGCCAAACAATGGAAGATACCCGCTTCGAGCTATTCTCTAAAAGTCGGCAAGGAGACAAAACGATCAGGCCGACAGATCGTAAAATCCGCTACACTCTCAATAAAACCTGTGGACATGGGAAAGTTTATAAATTTCCTCTCGTCGATACTATCGCAATGGCACAAACTGCAATGCGATGAGATAACGCTTACAAAGCAAAAAAGCGGAAAAAACGTGTGGAAAATTGACGTAAAGCTCGTCTATTATTTTTGACCGCTATCGCTATCCACGCGAGAAACGCTTCGCCAAAGTCACAACGAACAAGGCCATAAGGCACGCACCGGCAAGGGCCTCCGACATCGCCACAAATCGTGTCGCCAGATGATCCGCCACAGGGTACATGTCCCCAAACCCCAACGTCGTAAATGTTATCGTGCTAAAATACAAACCATCCCAGAATTCCATCTCGCAGGCTGCCTCACTAGCCCGGTCCACGATCTGGGCACCGCCGTAACTATAATAAAGTCCGCAAAGCACAATGATCAATGCACTTGCCACAAGCACACGTACAGGCCGCTCCCCGTAACCAAACAGCAACCTGCCCAATATAAGTTCCGGCACAAGTCTCAAACCGACCAGATACCTGACAATTTTCTGCCGAGCGGAAAGATCCTCAAAACCGGGTCCGTGAAAGCGACGGCAAAGATGTGCACAACGCTCGTTATAAAATGCCTCTCCTGCCAACTGATAGTGTCCCGCTTCCTGTGAAGCCTGCTTGATAAACCGCCAGAACGTTTCATCGTCACCGAATCGCTTCCGCGCAAATGTAACCGTTTCATAAACCGGAACGGACTTACTCCTCGAATAAACCCCCGCAAAATCCGTCACCCCTTCAAACCGCACATTCGTAAAATTGCCGCCCTTGCAGAAACATGTATTCGTAAACCTCGCCTCATCCAAAAAAACCGACCCGTCAAACAGCCCGTAACCTTCAAACAGTGTCGTTCGGTACAATCCTACCCCGCGATACTCGATCTGCCTGAAAGATGCCACTGACTCGAACGTACACCCGTCAAATCCGGCGATCGCCTCGAATATCGCTCTGCTGAAACGCGTCTGACTCTTAAAAACCGACGAGTTAAAGATCGCGTTGCCCTTAAAGACCATCTCTAATGCGTCCGGCTTTTCCCATGGCGGAGCCAAACACACGTTGCCCTCGAACGTACACGAATCAAACTCGATCTGCTCGGCAATAGTTATAACCTTTCTATCGTCCCTAACGCCTATATCCAGTTTAGATGTGTCAAAGTTCTCTTCACCGACAAATAGCCTGTTGACATCCAGTTCACCCGAGATCGTGCAATTGCTGAGTTTGATCTCCTGTCCGTTGGCCATCTCCTGCAGAATATCGGTCGCGGAGACACGCTGGTTTTTTCGTTGAAATGCCATTTTACTTCCTTGTAATAACAGTCATAAACTACATAAATCTTCAATCCGGCAGTTTTTGCAAAAGCTCGATTATTTCTTCCCTCCGCGGAAGCGATTCAAGCGTCCCGAATTTACCACATGCAAGCGCACCGGCGGCTATCGCGAATTTCATTGCATCTTTAGGCCCGTCACCGGCGCCGTAAGAAGCCGTAAACGCCCCCGCAAAAGCATCCGCATAACCATTGCGATCCACAACATCCATCTCGATACCCTCGATATGACAACTGCCCTGACGATCAACAACGAGACCTCCACGCGTATTCAGCCCTATCACCACACAGTCGATCCCCTTGGCCACAAGATCGGATCCTATAAACTTAAGCTCATGGATGCCGCTTGATCGCCCGCCAAGGTCCGACCTCTCCACATCCACTATCAGCACATCCACCGAATAAAATTCCTTCGGCATTTCAATTTCCCCGTCGCCCTTAATATGCAGCCGGGATTCGAGCACAACCTTCGTACCTCCTAATTTCGCCGTACGCACCGCCGTCGCAACCGCCTCATGCTCAAGATCGCCGCACACAAGACACACGTCCGCCGAACCGGCAAGCTGCTCGATCGAAGCCGATGACATCTCTCCAGACGACAGCGCACGATTGGCGCCCTCTGAAATACATGTGCTGTTTTCACCCATAGAATTGACCATCGTAACAGACGTTCCGGTACTCATTGCCGCTGCTTCGAAAACGTAATCGACATTTACGCCAAGAGCCGAAAGTTTCTCCTTGACCAGCTTCCCGCAACTGTCATCGCCGACCTTGCCGACAAGATAGCTTTCGCATCCGCAAAGAGCCGCTTCGATCGCGCGATTTGGCCCGGAACCTGCGGCCACACATGAAAAACTGTTCCCTTCAACCGTCTCTCCGGGTCTGGGGAAACTCTTGCACTTGATAGCCATATCAACGTAGCAAGGCCCAACTACAACAACTTTCGGTATCCGAAACGTCATTTCGTTTCCTCAAAATTGCATCTATTCGTTACGAAACTCTCAAAGACAGTATAATAGATGTCTCCCGCCTTGCAAATCTTTTTTTATCCATACGTCCTTGCTCGCCTGCTCTGACCGGCCTGGCTGATAGCAACCCCAAGCTTTACAACAAGCCTCTCTATTGCGACCGCAGCCGTTGTTTGCCCCGTCTTCATACCATGATCTATCCGCGCAAGCTCACAAAGAACCCCTCCTATCCTCTTAAGGCTCAATGCCCTGACCTGCCTGAAAAAACCGTCCTTGTTGCCAAAAACGCGCAGTTGCCCGATGATCTGCTGTGCATTTACACCCTTTTCCAGCAACGCCTTGGCCCGGAACATCTTTCGAAAATGAAACGAAAATGCCCCCACCACCGTAAACTCCGCCGACCGGTCCATCATGAACATATTTCGCAATCGTTCCACAGCCGTATCGATACGACCGTCCGTAATGGCATCGATCACCGAAAACGCCCCGAATATCCGGTTGTGACCGATAAGCGCCTCGACATCGGCCAAGTCGATGCTTTTGCGTTGGTCGACGTAAATAGCCAGCTTATCCGCCTCACTGCAAAGCCTGCCGACATCGTCCCCTACCAATTCAACCAGCATCCCCGCAGTCGTGCGGTTCATACTTTTGCTATGGGTTTTCGTTACATAATTGGAAACATACCCGCCCAATTGGTATTGTTTGATATTCCCCACATCGATCACCTTACCGACTTCGCCCAACATCTTTGCAAGCCGCGTAGTTTTCGCCCACGTCTGAACAACCAATATCAAAACCCCACAACGGCTCGGTTCCTCGAAGTATTTTTCCAACGTCCCCCTGTTCGCGGTTATGAAACTCTCAGCGTCTTTAAGCAGAACCACGCGTTTATCTGCAAGAAATGGAAGTGTTCGAAGCTCGTCCAATACTTCAGACACTTCGACCTTATCGACCTCCGGCTGAAAAAGTGAAAGCGACCTCTCCTCAGGCGAAAGCAGCATATCCAGAAGTTTCTGACACTCGCTGCCGACAAGAAACTTATCCTTGCCGCAGATCACATAGATCCGTTCGTTCCCAGCGTCATTTCCTTTAGCTTTCCCTGCCATTTTCTGCCGCCTTCGTTTTAAGAGGTCAAAGCGTCGTCAGAGCCCTCATTCTCCTCCCCGCCTCCTTCGTCGCTGTCATCGACCACCAATCGTTCCACAGCTACCAGCTTATCTTTACCCTTGAGATTGATAAGCTTTACACCCGCCGTGTTTCGACCGATCTCGCGCACCTGCTCCAGGCCCGTTCGGATAATTATCCCCGACGCGCTTATCAGCATCATCTCGTCATCATCCTGAACCGCCTTGAGCCCGACAACTTTGCCGTTACGCGTTGTTGTTTTGATATTAATCAGCCCTAATCCGCCCCTGCTCTGAAGTCTGTAATCGTTAAGGCTTGTCCGCTTACCGTGACCGTTTTCGCACACAGTAAGAAGGCTTGCTCCTTCTTCGGCTACCACCATATCGACAACGCTGTCGCCTTCACGCAGCTTGATACCGATAACCCCGCGGCTCACACGTCCCATCGACCGTGCCTGGCTCTCGTTAAATCGTATAGCCATCCCGTTGCTGGTGCCGAGAACGATCTCATCCAGTCCGCTCGTGACCGCAACTCCGATCAGATCGTCATTAGCGTCAAGCCGTATAGCGATAACACCATTAGTTCGCGGGTTGCCGTAAGCGCTTAGCACCGTCTTCTTGATCAAACCGTTTCGCGTCGCCATCACCAACTGCCGCTCGTCAAACTCGCGCACATTGATGATCGAGGTCACCTTTTCGTCCTTAAGATTCAGAAGATTGACAATGTTCCTGCCCTTGCTCTGCCGCGACATGCTCGGAATAGTAAACACCCTCAGCCAGTAGCATATCCCCTTAGACGTAAACACCAGCAGATAATCATGCGTCGAAGCCGTAAACATATGTTCGATAAAATCATCTTCCTTCGTGCTCGAACCGATTATACCTCTACCGCCTCTGCCCTGTTTACGATAAGTGTCTATCGGCATCCGCTTGATGTATCCGCTATGACTTATCATCACCAGCATCTCTTCTTCGGTGATCAGATCCTCGATATCAAACTCGGTATCGTCATCTATGATCTGCGTCCGCCTTGCGTCGCCGTATTTTTCCCTGATCTCGTATATGTCCTCACGAACAACATCTAACAAAAGATCCTTATCGGCCAAAAGAACCTCATATCCTCTGATCTCCTCGGCAAGTGCGGCGTACTCCCTGGCCAGTTTCTCGATCTCAAGACCCGTCAGTCGTTGCAATTGCATCGTCAATATCGCATCCGCCTGCGGACCGGTCAGGAACTGATCTTCACTGCTCTTAGCCGACATAAATGCTTCCGGCAGTATTTTCTTCAAGGTCGCCGACTCATTTAGCCTCAGCGCCTTTTCCATCAATTTCAGTTTTGCCGTCGGAGCATCCGGCGACGTCTTTATAAGTTCGATTATCTCATCGATATCGCTTACCGCTAAGATCAGCCCTTCCAGAATATGCGCCCTGTTCCTGCACCGTCTCAGCAGAAATCTCGTCCGGCGCCGAATAACATTGATCCTGTGAGCGATAAACAGTTTGAGCATCTGCTTGATATTCAGCGTCTCCGGCCGGCTGTTGACCAGCGCAACGTTATTTATCGCAAAAGTATTCTGCAGCGGCGTATACCGGTAGAGCTGATTAAGTACAACCCGATCGTCGGCATCCTTCTTAAGATCGACAACGATCCGCATCCCCTTGCGGTCCGACTCATCGCGAATATCGGCGATATCCGGGATATGCCCGTTCCGCACACAGTCGGCGATCTTCGAAACGATCGTAGTCTTAACGACCATATAAGGTATCTCGGTAATAATGATACTCTGCCTGCCGCGTTTGCTCTCCTCCACATGCGACTTACATCGCACCTTCAGATGCCCTCTACCCGTCACGTATGCGTCCATTATCCCCCTGCGCCCGCAGATGGTCCCGCCAGTCGGAAAATCGGGCCCGGGAAGCTTTTCAAGTATCTCTTTGAACCCGCACTCAGGATTCTCGATCGTCAGCAAAAGCGCATCGCACACCTCAGTAACATTATGCGGAGGAAGATTCGTCGCCATACCGACCGCGATACCGCTTGCCCCGTTTACCAACAGATTCGGAAACTTCGCCGGAAGCACAACAGGCTCCTGACGCGTCTCATCATAGTTATCTACAAAATCGACCGTATCGAGTTTCAGATCAGCTAACATTTCTACAGCAGGATCCGCGAACCTCGCTTCGGTATATCGCATCGCAGCCGGAGGGTCCGCATCGATACTGCCAAAGTTACCCTGCGGATCGATAAGCGTATACCGCATGTTCCATTTCTGCCCCATCCGAACCAGCGTCCCGTACGTCGCCTGATCGCCGTGCGGATGATAGTTACCGCCCGTATCACCGACGATCTTCGCGCACTTTCGGTGCTTACCCCGCGGGCCAAGGTTCAGATCGTTCATCGCCACGAGTATCCGACGCTGAGAAGGTTTCAAACCGTCCCGAACATCCGGAAGCGCTCGCGCAACGATCACACTCATCGCATAATTCAGATATGAATTCTTAAGTTCTTCGAGGATAGGCTTATCTTCGAATTGCTCCTCAATTGTCTCTTTAACCTCTGCCATAACTTCCCTGTTTCCCAAAATTCAAATTGCAATTCGCGTTTTTCCCCTCACGCCGGTACGCCAGACAAAACCGTCCTTTACAGAACTACAACTTATACACGCAAACGCCAAAAAAGTCAACGAAAACACCCCCTAAAAATCCCGCTTTTTTACCATTTTCAATGTTTTTTTTGCCCCCAAACCATTATTATTAAAGACCACCGCAAACCACGCCGATAGCATATAGGCAACATGACAGATCAGGAGGTTAACAAATAGAAATGGCGACAATCACTACACCAAAAGAGGAATGGATGCACAAATACGCCCAGCGTATCTTAAAGATATGGCAGACATGGCAAACCCCCCTCGGCATAGACGACCGCTACTCCGAAGTACTCAAGGAACAGCTCTCGGAATATTTCGACGACCCGCTCAAAAGAGAACTCATAGAAGCAACTTACTAACATCCTGAACGACCGTCAAAACCCCTCCATACCCCCGTAGATCGGCTTGATCTGCGAAAAGTTCGGTATCACCGGCATAAGATGTTCAACCGGCTTAAAAGCGTTCCCCCAATACAAAAAGAAAGCCTTACCTATCAGATAATCTCGCGGCACCACACCTATGCGATACGTTGTACTCCCATTTCCCTTACCCTCCCTCGCCCAAAGCCGGCAATCGAAACTCGCAGGACTATTATCCCCGCACACAAAGTACTCATCCGCCCCCAAAGTAAAAGGGTCCCCCGGCCCTGCCCGCATCACCGGATCGCTGATATAGTGAATATCCCTGAACAACCCGATATGACTAAGCTCAAGCCCGCCCTCACCGAATATATCAACACCGGTTTCCACAGATCTATCAACATCTCCCGCATCCGTCGAACCTCTCCCAAGGTCATATCGGATCTCCTCCCCGCCGAACGAAAGGATAAGCTCATGGTCGACATTGACGAACTTAAACTCCCCGCCTTTGCTGCTTCTTGCGAAACCTATCGTCTTTCGCGCAAGTCCGACCCTTTCGCCGCCAATAACACTTTCAATTACCATCACCCCCGAAAGATCGACCGTCCCTTCATACTCCCTGCCGTACTTTCGCAAACCGGCCCCGACAACCCCGTCACCGCTTTCGGAACTGACAAAGAACCGCACCATCAGATCGCTGCACACCGGCCTCAGACTAAAACCGCTACTGCTGTTATAAGCATACCCTGAGTGAAAATCCCTCGCCGACCCGCTATCATAAACAATAGTATGCATCTCATCGGTTTTACTGTCCAGCCGGAATACCCCTCCGCTACTGGCCATATCCCACTTAGAATCTCCCTCATTCGAAAACGGCTGAACCCATGTGGCATTTCTTTTCCCGTTAGCGCTGCCCGCGTCATCTTTCATTGTCTTGCCCGCCGGTTGAAAATCATTTACAAAGATTGGCATCCAAAATTCCCGCTGCACCTTTGCAGGTTTCCTTGCGATCTGCCCGTCGATATAGACATCACCATCGACGATCTCCACCGCTTCATCCGGCAGAGCTATCATTCGCTTGATATAGTTTTCCTTCGGGTTAAGTGGATTCTTGAACACAACGACATCCCACCGCTTGGGCTCGACAAAATTATACAGGCACTTATCCACAAATATCCGGTCGCCGTTTGATATTGAAACAACACTCCCCGGGTCAAACAAATATTTACAACTCGGACAGCGGCTGCTCGCCGCCTCACCCTCAGCATCGTATTTGTACCCGCACCGCATGCAACGCAAATGATAATGAACCCCTCGCAGCGTCTCAGCCATACTCCCGGTCGGAATACGAAACTGCTCCATCATAAACGCACGAAAAACGAACGCCAGAATAAGCGCGATCAGTATCCACTCGACGGTATTGACGATCCCCACTAATGTAGTGCTGTACCGCCGCTCGACAACCTCATCCGCCCCGTCCTCCCTGATCTGTTCTTCACTGTCGATCATATTTCGATCCGTCGCCTCCACTGATCCTCTTCATTCCACCGACGTAAGGTACTATCCGTAGCTTCGAATCGTCCCACGCCTTCGCCGGTCCCGGCCAGTAAACAAAAAACGCCTTGCCAATAAGATAATCCCGCGGAACCGTCCCAGTCCGATACTCCTTGCCGTTACCAACCCCCGGTTCACTCCAAAGCCGGCAATCGGCACTGTACGGACTGTTATCTCCGCATACGAAAAACTCATCTTCCTCCAATGTAAATGGATCGCCCTCAGCGGCCCGCAGTATCCTGTCGCTGATATAATGGATGTCCCTGAATAACCCGACATGCGAAAGCTCAAGCTCCCCCGCTCCGAATATCGTCACCTGCGGCATCGTCTGGCTCAGCCTCTCACCCGCATCGCCCGCCAGTTTCCCCAGGTCATACTCGATCTTAGCATCGCCATACTCAAGCGTCAGCTTATGATCTACGTTAATAAATCGGAACCTCGCAACCTGTCCAATCTCCGGTAGCGCTGCGTCCTCTCCGATAAGTTCCGTCACCGCACCCTCTTCATCGATACTTTCAATTACCATCTGCCCCCCAAAGCCCACCCGACCTCGATACCGCGTCCGGTACTTACTCAGCCCCGCCCCTATCACACCCCTATCCTTACGCTCGGCAAAGAACCGCACCATCAGATCGCTGCACAACGGCATCGCCGCATAAGAGGCGCTAACATCATAAGCATACGTAGCCTTAAAATCATTACCCACACGCGTATCGTAATGGATCGTATGGGTCTCATCGGCCCTGCTGTCAAGCTTAAACAAAGTCGGATCCGTCGCACCGACATCCCATTGCGATTCATTGATATTCCTGAAAGGCTGCCGCCACGCATGCCCGTTAAACTGCGGCACATCAGGATTAGCCGGCTGATAATCGTTATCGTAAACGCACATCCAAAGCTCTTCCTGAACCTTCGCAGGTTTTCGTGCGATCTCACCGTCAATATAAATATCCCCGTCAATGATCTCCACCGTCTCACCCGGCTTACCCACCAGACGCTTGATATAGTTTATCCGCGGCTCGGTCGGATTCTTAAACACGATCACATCCCACCGCTCCGGCTCCGTAAACTGGTATATGCACTTACCGACAAATATCCGATCACCTTTAACCACCGGAAACTTCTGACCCGTTTGCAGATAGTACCCGCAGCTCGGACATCGCGGCCGCGACGAAGACACCCTCGCATGGGATCCCTCCCCCTGTGCCCACTTCAGCGGAACATTATAACCCGGCGTACTGTTGCTGCGTATCCCATACGCCTGTGGAGAAAAACCGTATTCATATCGATACCCGCACTCCGGGCAGCGAAGCCGAAAGTGGGCCCCCCGCAAAGTATCAGCCATACTCCCCGTCGGGATCGTATAAGCCTGCATCTCAAAGACGATAAACACCAAAGTCACCGCAAATGCGGTAATAAGCCACTCAGCCGTCTTAAAAAAAGACTCCGCCTTATCTGCCTTCTTCTTATGCTTTTTCTTTCGTTCGCCAGCCAAATCCAAACCCTTTACTTCACAATACTCAGCAAAAACACCATTAGCACAGCATTATCACCGCAAAACCTCCTCCAGTCAACATCTTTATCGTTGATCAAGGGCGGTTATCTTTTCGTGAACGAAAATTCGGCGCTTCTCCAGTTCGCTGAAGATCTCGGAAGGCTCAAAAGCCTCTTCCGGTGCCAGAACTCCAGTAGCCTTTACTTTGCCCGCAGCGATGATTTGAGCGCCGATACCCATGCCAATACCAACATTTCTCGTATACGCACGCAGTTTTTCCCATCCCTCGACCGAACCGTCCGAGGCAGGATGAGTATGCGTCAGAACATGCCGGATCTTTTTACCGGCTTTTGTCCCGACCACCTCGACATGCAGCGCATAACCCCAAAGATCGGTCTCCTGACCTGCCGGGGAATTTATAAGGTAACTGCCGATGACGTCCATTACACCTACCTCGGCCCCGTCAACCACAGCCGTAGGATTGCTCAACATGCCCCAATCATAAAGAGCACGGATAAGCTGCATGTTTTTGTCTGGCCAGGTACCGCGAACTTCTATCAATTCAATCCCCTTATCGGGAAATGATTTCGGCAGCGTTCTCGTCTCGGCGTGCGGAATGATCCACTGAGTATGCGTCCCAAATGGCTCGGGCAGTGCGATATCCCGCGGCCGGGCAAACGGCGGCACCTGCACAAATTTCCCGTCTTCATATACAACCCTGTCGCAAAGGCCGGGGTCATATTCGATTCGCGTCGTCTCAGTGATCGACGGCGAAAAAGCGATTGAGCGAAACGCACCGTGGCTGATACGAATTATCTCCGCCGTATCCAGTTGGCCGATCGCATGTGACGCCATCATATTGGTTACACCCGGCGTCATCCCCATACCTGCCACACAGCACTTTCCATTGTCTTTGAACGCCTGGTCGAACTCCCACTCCGCGCCGCAACCGTTGAGATTGATCCCGTTAACACCAGCCTCGGCAATGCAATGAGTCGAACGGTCATTGAGCGATATCGGCGTCCCGTCCATGACAAGATCGTATTGACGCATAAGCTCAACGGCGCCATCGCGGTCCTTGAGAAAATCAACTTTTGCAAAATCAACTCGTTTGTCATCGAGCCACCGCACAACCTCCAACCCAGCCGCTTCATTACGATCGGCAATAGTGATCTTCTCGAAATCCGAAAACTCTACCACGTCATAAACCGATTCACGGCTGATCTTACCGCCCGCACCAAGACACAATACCTTCATTTCTCACCTTTCACTTTAACTAAAAACTAAATCCGCCCCCATTTTCTACATGAAACAACCAATCTTGTCAACAAATCCCTCATTTAAACCAGCCTGTCGCGGCATAGCCTCTGGCGACGGCCGGTCCCACCTCTTTCAACATCTTTTTCTAAGGAGTTTTGGACAAGTACAAGGCTTAGGCAACGGTCAACCAGAAGCATACTGGAGCGTTGAGGATTGGACGGCAGGCGTATAACGCAGAAATTGTCCAAAAAAATGTGAAAAATTGATTTTTATCTTGACATGAGGGTACACAGTGCCTACAATTAGTGAGTGTAATTAGATGTTTATACGGTTATGGCGGTCGTAAAGCTGTGATTTTGGCCGTGTAAAGGGCTATAATTCGCACATGGGGGGGGGGAAAGCAGATGTCGTGAGCATGAAAATGTTGGAAAAAACCATGGTCAGCGATTACCCATGCAAGAGGTGCGCTGTTGTTCTTACCATCTCTGCCGGACCTTACTTTTCGTTTTTTTTCGCGGGTTTCCTGCGCCTACGGGCGAATATTATCTATTGAGCAATTACGGCGATGAATGCCGATAGAGAGGATTTAGTTTAAGTGATAAAGGTGGGCCGGTGGCAAAAAAGTGCTGTCAGGCCTGCTGAATGCGTATTTAAATAAACCGAATTAACATTAATCTTATTTGAAAGAAATGGAGGCTTTAAAAAGGCACAGATTCGAAAGAAGTAATGTAAGTTTGGGTGGAAAATTTTTTATTATTTTTTTTTTGGAGGATTTAAAGATGAGTAAATTGTTATTTCGAGTAATTATATTAAGTGCGGTGTTGTGTTCTGTTTCTGCCGCTGTTGCTGTCGACACAACCGACTACACATCCGAGTGGAGTTTCGGGACCGGTGCTCCGGTTTCAGATCTTGGCCCGGGTGCACTGGTGGGAGTCGGTACCAGTGGTGACGGGCTGACAAATGTCGGCGGTTTGGACTGTATGCATTTCGGCCCTCATTCTGGCGCTAGTACCGGTTATGAACTCAGGGTTAACACCCCGGCAGATCCGACTCAGTTTACGATGATTTTTGATCTGTTTGTTGCCGCGGATAATTCCGATAGTTGGCTTCCTCTCTTTAACGGCAATGGCAGCAATAGCAATGATGCCGATTTGTTTCTCCGTCCGGGTACCGGCGGTTATTACAGTGGCGGTTACTTCGACAGCCCGACTGTCCCGTGGGTAAAGGGGCAGTGGAACCGTTTTGTCTATGTCGACGACTATACCAACAGTACATCAACGGTGTATGTAAATGGTGTGCATTCGGCTACATTTGCGCCAGCTGACTACATCTATAGCGGTAACCCAACTCCCGCCTGGCTGTTGACAGATAATGATGGCGAAACAACAGACGCTTACATTCTCAATTTCGCTTTTATTGATGAACTGCTGACAGCAGACGATGCTGCCGAGTTGGGTGGAGTTAATGCAGAAGGTATATTTGATGTCGCATCTCCTTACCCTTACAACCCTGTTCCCAAAAACGGAGCGAAGTATGTCGATCCAAGTACGGATGTTAGCTGCACAGAACCGGATACTTGGACGCCCGTAGCTTACGACGTGTGGTTCGGTCCCGAAGGTAATATGACTAAAGTAAGGGATAAGCAAGCATACGGGGCGACCATATCCTATGACCCGCCTGGCGATCTTTTAGATGAGACGACCTACGAATGGCAGGTGAATCCTTATGATCCGAATACTGAAGGCACCCAGATCCCGATCATTGTTAATCCGGGATCGGTCTGGAGCTTTAAGACGAATCCAGCAGATGCTATGATAGGTCACTGGACACTGGATCCGTCTGATGTTAACGGTACTACTGCCGTCGATACTTCCGGACTCGCCCACGATGGTACGCTCATGGGCGCAGGCTTTACAGACGCTAATACGATCGAGGGTTATGATCTTCTGGCAGACGGAGCCCTGAGTTTTAAGGGTGACGATGATTATATTTCTCTGCTTGCTCTCGATCCCAACAGCGGTGCGATGACGATTACCGCATGGGTAAAAGCAGACAGCAGCTATGCCGAAGACTGGCCCGGTATCGTCTTCAACCGTGGCGCTAGCGCTGCCGGAATCTCGCTTCTCGATACGGAGTTGAGATATCACTGGAACGGAGGTAACTATGGTTGGTCCTCCGGCCTTAATGTTACCTTAGGCGAGTGGGCATTTGTGGCCCTGGTTGTTGAACCTAGCCAAGCAACGCTTTATGTTGATGGCAACTCTGCCACGAACACCGTTTCGCATAGCCCTGAGGCATTTGACGTTGACGACGAATTGCGTATTGGCAGCGATGGCGGCACAGGAAGATTCTTTGACGGCGGCATCGACGATGTCCGGATATACAACTACGCTTTGACGAGCTCTGAGATAGCAGTTTTTTACGGCAACCTGATAATGACATCGCAGCCGCAGAGCGCTACCGTAGCTGACGGCACCCCGCTAACCCTTAGCGTTACCGCCAGTAGTAGTGGTGGTAATCTGACATATCAATGGTACGACCAGGATGGAACCCTGACTGAAGCGAGCCCATATACCGGCACGACTTTGGCTTCGCTGGATATCTCCGGCGTCGGGCTTACCGAAGAGGGCAACTATTACTGCGAAGTTACCGATAATAATGGTACGACCACATCCGACATAGCTGTGGTACTGACCGAAAGGCAGGTAGGCTGGTGGAAACTGGATGACGCAAGCGGCACTGTCGCCGCTGACAGTGCTACAAGTTCATTACCTCCCAATACTGGTACCGTCATGGGTACGAACGACGGCCCTCCAGGATGGACAACCGGTCAAGATGTAGGTGCACTTAGCTTTGACGGCAATAGAGATCCCGGTCTCTTCCCAACGCGTGGTGCCGGGGACCCCAATACCGACTATGTCGATTGCGGTTCGAATTACACCTTAAAGCCTTCAACAGCGGTCACTGTTAGCGCATGGTATAAAACAGATACAGATACCTACAGCTATTATGGCCAGCTCGCAGGCCTTAATTTTGATGAGGGTTCTTCTGAGGGCGGCTATGCGATCCTGATCGACAACTACGGTGGAAACAATGTGAAATTCTTTGTTAACGGCGGCAGTGGTGGTGGATTTTATATACAAACCTCGAACGTCCCGGATACACCAACCGGATGGACGTACGTCGCCGCTACTTATGACGGAACCACGATGAGACTGTATGTCAATGGCACTGAAGAGGCAACCAGTACCACCCAGAGCGGCAACATAAACTACAACTATACCGATAGTTTCAAGATAGGTCTTTATTCATGCGGCAACTGGTGGGAACCGTTCGAAGGCGAGATCGACGATGTCCAGGTATACAATTATGCCATGGAGCCCAATGATATCAAAGATATGTACGGCCTCCCGCAAGTTTTAACGGATCCGCAGAACACTACCGTAGCTGCCGGCGACCCAGCAACCTTTACCGTCTCAGCTGACGGTCCTGTTGGCGTTACTCTGTACTATCAATGGTTCAAAGTCGGCGGCTCCTCGGTCAGCTCACCATCGGATTCACCTTTGCTGACAATCGACCCTGTTGCGATCGGCGATGAGGGCCTGTATTACTGCAATGTTGCTAAAAACGCTCTTATGTCTTCGCCAGTTTCATCCGAGACGGCCGTGCTGCTGACCGAACGACTGATCTCGCATTGGACGTTCGATACCGGTGACGGCCTTACCGATGTCGAGGGAACCAATGACGGTGTGGCATTTGGTCCAAGCGGACCGAGTTACGAAGTCGGAATAGTTGGCGATAAGGCCCTGAGCCTTAGCGGCAGCGAACCCAACGAAGTAGTCGTGGTTTCTCACGCCTATGAACTCAACAGCATCAAGTCTACGATCGCTTTGTGGGCAAAGGCAGCAAACGGCGGCAGCGGAACATGGCGTGCCGCGTGGGATTCCCGCAGTGAAGATGGATCATCTACGTATGGCGGTAATCTGTACGCTTCGACTAGTGACACGTGGCAGTACTGGACGGGCAATCCTGGCGAACTCAGTTGGAATTCAGTAGGCACCGCCGATGTTAATGATGTGTGGGTGTTCGTGGTATCGACTTATGACTCCGAGACACTGGAAAAGAAGATCTATGTCGACGGTCTGCTTCAAGATGAAGTTACGCTTGGTGCACCTTACCGGCTGAATCCATCGCCGAACCCCCTTGGTATAGGCGGTCGCGCAAGCGGCGGAGCTCTCTTCAACGGTTTGATCGATGACGTCATGATCTACAGTTACGCCATTGACAAATATGAGGTTGCCGAACTCTACGGTGCTGCTACACCTGGATGGTGGGAATGTTTTGATCCGCCAAGGTTTGACACTAACGACGATTGTATCGTAACTTTAATTGATTTTGCAGAGGTTGCGGCAAAATATCTGGACTGTAATTGGTATGACCAAGGAGACTGTCCTTAATCCGAAATAACGGAAAATTGAAAGGTCTTACTGTGTTAACTAATAAAAACTTTTTGTGGAGGATTTTAAGATGAGTAAATTGTTATTTCGAGTAATAGTATTAAGTGCGGTCCTGGGTATCTTTGCTATGTCGCAAATTGCAACGGCGGAGATCACTGATGGGCTGGTCGGGTATTGGCCGCTGGATGAAGGTAGCGGTACCACCACCGCAGATGTCTGGAGCGGAACCCACAACGGTATCGTAGAAAACGGCGCTACCTGGGTTACAGGCAAGATAGGCTCGGCGTTGGACTTTACCGGCGGCGCAGGCGGTGGTGACGTCTCTATAACCCAGCATGCCGACCTGATGCCCGTTGATGCCTTTTCGGTACAGGCCTGGGCCAGTTGGGATAGTCATACCACTACCTGGGCGGGTATCGTTTCCAATTCTTTTGACACGGGAGACGACGAGTCCGGTTACATTCTTTTTGGCTGGAATTACGATTCAGCCTGGTTCGGGCAGCGAACCAACGCTACCGAGTACACCGAGATCAACGGAGGCACTGTGGGTACCGGTATCTGGCGTCACCTGGTAGCGACCTATGACGGCTCGTTCATGAGAATATATGTTGACGGTTCCGAAACAGGTAGTACCGCCAAAAGCGGACCTGTGGATTACGTGACCGAGCCGGAGGAGTTAAGCATAGGCAGATTTCACGACGATAACGAAGATGTTTCCTTCGACGGCCAAATCGACGAGGTTGCCCTCTGGAACCGCGCCTTGACACCGGCTGAAGTTGTCGAGTTGTACAACGGCGGCACGGGTACCCCTCTTGATCTCGTACATACTGCCCCTCACGACCCGGATCCTGGTGATGGAGAGGACATGGTCGAGCTGGGTCAAATTCTTAGCTGGGAAGCGCCTGACGCTTATGTACCACAGTATTATGACCTGTTGTTCGGTACGAGCGAAGGCGGCATGGTAAAACAATTAGACCAGGTTGATGTACTCACCTGGGACCCGGATACTCGTATCGGTGCCGACGGTAACGATCTGTACACTAATAATATCGTTCCCACCTACTACTGGCAAGTCGCTGCGTATGAGCCGAACGACACCCCCCGATACAGTCCGGTCTGGACCTTTGAAACCATACCCGCAATACCGATGATTACGACGGAACCGGCAGATGGGTTGGTTGCAATTGGCTACACCGGGACGGTCCTTAGTCTCGAACAGTCACGTGGCGATACTTATGAATGGTTCAGGTCCACCGATGACGATAATAGTACACCAACCGATACATCTGTAGCCACAGGTTCATGTTCAGGTTCGACCGTTTCGCTTGATCTTACCACTGTCGCTGTGAGTGATGAAAGTTATTACTACTGCGTAATAACAAATATCGACGGCACGGCCACATCGGGGACGGCGACTTTAGAGACCAGGCGATTAGTGGGTCACTGGAGTCTGAATGGAAATGCCAACGACAGTGTTACTGTCACCAGCGATGTTTATCCTGCTGTTAACCACGCTACGGTCTTTGGCGCCGTCTATGTTGCCGGTGAATCCGGCAGTGCAAACAGCGCACTGAAGTTTGACGGTATTAGTAACTATGTTGCTTGTGCTGCCGGGACGGGACCGCGACCTGCTACAGCAATTACGGTATCTGCATGGGCCAAGCCCGATAGTTATAATGAATATGGAGGAATCGCCGCCCTTATCCATGACACCGACAGCATCGAGAGCGGCTATTTTCTTGGAACCTCTGACGCCGGCGATTTCCTCGGAGGCGTCACCGGCATTGACGGCATAAGCTATCTCAGCGACGGAGGAGGTAACTCCACCACCCAATGGTCCCATGTTGTGTTCACTAACGATGGTTCCACAACCAGGATTTATGTTAACGGTCTGGAAAAAGCCAGTGTTGAGGAAATCACCCCGATAGACTACGATCCGACATCAGTTGAGTGGACGACATTTGAGATAGGCAGACTCTACGACGATGACGAAGAGTTCTGGTATAAAGGCACCATCGATGACGTAAGGGTTTACAACTATGGCATGACAACAGCCCAGGTCATAACACTTTACGGCAAGCCGATGATCACAGAGCATCCGCAGGATCTGTTAATAGATGATCCCGGCGTTGCAGTGTTTACTGTCTCAGCAAAGAATGGCGGTAGCGGCAGTTACCAATGGTATCTGTCCAGTGACCCCAATAATACACCTATAGATGATACCCCTGTTGTGGCTCCAGACTCGAATTCCTTGACGATAAACCCCGCCGAACTTGCCGATGAGGGCTATTACTATTGCAAGGTTACCATCAGTGGCCAATCGTCCATATCCAACCCAGCCAGATTACGGACAAGGCGTTTGGTCGGCCATTGGACATATGACGCAGAGGATCTCAATGACTCTTCGCCCGTCGGCGCCAATGACGGCACAGCCGTAGGCGACCCGAATTATATAGCCGGTATAGTCGGCGCCAAGGCCCTTAATCTGGACGGTAATGATTATGTCAATATCGACTCTGTGGCTGCGGATCTAATAGGCAACGAGATCACCCTGAGCACCTGGGTCAGGACCACCGGCGACGGCGAGTTGATCGCCGGTAACACCTCAGGCGGCGGCAACGTGATCATGCTTGAAGTATGGGGTGACGTAGCAAGCACAGACCCTGGCGAAGCCGGCACCACAATAGTCAATGACGGCGAATGGCATATGCTGACATACATCAGCAACGGTTCGGAAGAATCTATATATGTCGATGGCATGAAAGAATATACCGGCCCGGCGGGCGTTTACACTTTCGGTATAACTAACCTCTGGTCACTCGGACAGGAATACGACGGCGGCCCAGCCGCAAGTGATTTCCTGACCGGTCAGATGGACGATACCAAAATCTACAACTATGCCCTGGCAGAGGCATATATTCATGCAGCCTATTTTGCTGTCAACGGCAATTTCTGTCCGGAGAACGATCCGTTTGATATTAGCGGAGAGTTTGGTGTGCCGGATTGCGTTGTTGACGCATACGATATAGCCGAATTTGCCTTAGGCTGGCTTGAGTGCGGACGTGTTCCGGTATCGGAATGCAGTTTATAACTTGAATAATTGCAGACGGCGCCGGTAAACACCGGCGCTGTCTGCCATACTAAGATATTTAAACAAACCCGACCCCCTGATATGCTGTGGTAGGGTGAGCCATGCCCATGCTTGCGCAGGTCTGTATGCATATAATGTAAAACCCAACAATTACGCGAACTTCCCCATTAAAAATAACTCAACACACATAACTAAAAACTTATTTCGTCCGATAAATTGCGCCTGTTCCGTCAATCATAAGTTGCATCGAAAAAAATATACTTAAAAAACCTGTAAGTAATGCATATATAAATACTTACATCGACCAAAGTGGTGTCCGGATTGCAGCCGCGGATTTTGGATTAATCCAAGTTAATTCCTTGTTCTTTCATGTCGACAAATCATTTGAGACGTAAGCAGTATGATTAAAGGGGATTTATTCATGCAAATATACGACAAGGGGGAAATGTCGGGGGAGACTTTAAGATTGAAAAGTATGAAAGTGACTGTGAATAATAAGAGTAAACCTTTGATCGGGAAAGCTGATTAAGACATGAACAAAATGCGAACATATAAAAAAATTGGGATTTCGACTGCATTTGGCATGCTCGTGGTAGCAGTATCAGTAGTGGTAATAGGCTTTCTGGCTCAAAAGAATACCGAGAATTTTGAAAAAGCAATTACTTTGCAGGTACAAGACCATCTGCAAACCATCACAAAAACAGAGGCTCTCCATATTAAAAGACAACTGATCGATACCCAAGATGCGCTAAGGGTCTTAGCGGAGAATCCAAAAGTCAAGGAGGCAATAATCAATGGCTGGACGGATAAAGACGGTTATGCCGCTAGTTACAACCCCGAAAAACTTGTTTACGAACACCTTATGGCGAATATTAATTCGTTATATCGACTGGATAACAAAGGGATCGTCCAAAGCAAGTTTCCCTGGCAAAAAAGCAAAGCAGGAAATGATTATTCGCTCAAGCCCGGTGTCAAAAAAGTTCTAAGTAGTCACCGTCCCAATATAAGTAAAGTATTCAAGACCAGCTCAGGGGTAGACTGTTTTACTATTTGCCAGCCTGTCTTTGAGGAAAAACAATTTATTGGGGTATTGCGAGCTTTGATTAAATTGGAGAAGATACATGAATGTCTAAGGGACAGTGAAGTCGGCCGCAGAGGACATGCACAACTAATAGATGATAGAGGAATTATGATCTCGCATCCAAACCTTGAGCATGTAGGTGAGGATGTAATGAGAGTAAGAAAAGAAGCATTCCCTGACCACGACTGGTCTGACATGGAAGATATTGTAACGAGAATGAGTAATGGTGAAAGTGGTATTGGAACTTATCATTCAGTGTGGTGGTCCGATGAAAAACCAGAAATTGTCAAGAAATTAACTGCTTTTATGCCGATTAGGATAGCAAATGAGTCATGGTCATTGGCCACAGTGATAGGCTATGACGAAATTTCAGGTCCTGTCAAACTTCATTCCAGAAATGTTAACATAGGTATAATATTATCGACACTTCTTCTGATTGGGGCAGGTAGTTGGTATTATAAAGTCCAGAAAGAAAAAACAAAACTGAGTACTCAGGCAGAGTCTGCTTATAAGCTACGAGAGATAAATCAACAATTGCAGGCAAGTGAAGAACAGATGAAAACTTTGAATTATCACCTTACCGAACGAGCTAAGGAACTGGATTGCCTTTACAAACTTTCTGAACTTGCCGCAGAAACTAATAAATCGGCCGATGAGATCTTTACTGAAGCTGTTAATTTGATCCCGCCGGCCTGGCAGTATCCAGAGATAACTTGCGCAAAGATCACTGTCGAAAACAAAGAGTTTACCACAGACAACTTCAAAGAAACCAAGTGGAAGCAAAGTAGTGACATCATAACTTCAGGAAAGAAAAACGGTTCCGTGGAAGTTTATTATTTAGAGGAAAAGCCTGCCATATACGAGGGCCCGTTCCTTAAGGAAGAGAGGGATCTGATTGAAGCGATTGGCAAACAGTTTGGGCACATTATTGAGCATAAAGAAGCTGAGATTGCGCAGAACAACCTGTTGGAATGTCTTTCGGAAACGAATCAAGATCTCGAAAAGCAAACTGCACGCGCCAGCAACATGGCGGCCAAAGCGGAAATGGCCTCTATAGCAAAAGGGCAATTCCTGGCAAATATGAGCCACGAGATAAGAACACCCATGAACGGGATTCTGGGGATGATAGAACTGACACTCGATGAATTAGGGGAAGGTCAGCCACGCAAATACCTGAAAACTGCTTCAAGAAGTGCTAAAAATCTTTTGACGATCATAAACGACATACTTGATATATCCAAGATCGAGGCTGGCAAACTTGATGTAGAGATCATAGATTGTTCACTCAAGGAATTGCTCGGCGATATTGATTCGAATATTCATTACATCGCCAGGGGAAAAGGGATTGATTTCGATGTCGTTTTAAAAACCGAGGTCCCCGTAAATATAAAGACGGACCCAACACGGCTGCATCAATGCCTCCTCAATTTGTCAAACAATGCTGTCAAGTTCACGGATTCCGGCTCTGTAAAAATATACATCTCTCTTGAAGACAGGGATGACACAGCGTTCATACGTTTTGATGTGGTTGACACGGGCATCGGGATCTCGGCAGATAAGCAGGAACAGATTTTTGATAATTTCAGCCAGGCCGATGAAAGCATTACACGCAAGTTTGGCGGTACCGGATTAGGCCTTGCAATATCTAAGCAATTGTCTGAACTGCTCGGCGGAGATCTGACACTTACAAGTGAGGAAGGCAAAGGTTCTACGTTCTCACTTGTTATCCCTGCAAATGTTGACGTCAACTCTTCTAATATGATGAAGGGATTGGAATGGAAACAGATGACAGAGGAAATTGAAACGGTTTCTTCAGCCAGCTTTACGGGCAGGATTTTGGTTGCGGAAGATGATCCTGTCAATCAGATAACCGTTAAGGCTATTCTGGAAAAGACCGGCCTTGAGGTAACAATTGCCAATGACGGCGTAGAAGCGATTAACAAGGTTACTTCTGAGCAATATGACCTGATACTGATGGATATGCAGATGCCGAACATGAGTGGATGTGAGGTGACAAGATGGCTTCGTAAGCAGAAATGCACACTTCCGATCATAGCATTGACGGCGAATGTTATGAAGAGCGATATAGAAGAGTGCCTCAGTGCCGGCTGCAATGAGTTCCACACAAAACCTATCGACCGAGCCGAGTTGTTCGAAACTCTCTCTAAGTATTTGCAACCTGGAGATACACCCCTCAGTGAAGAGATCGAATCCGTAAAGGAACAAGTGGATGAATTGACCGAACTGGCATCTGGCGAAACTCCATCACAGAATGAGCAACAGGTGGACGAAGAGGTAATTGACTGGGCAGAGCTTGCAGCGCGTGTAAGCGATGATACCGAGCTTATTGAAAAAATGCTTACAGTGTTTCTTGATACGAGTACAGAACGAATAGCATCGCTTGAGAAAGTTATAGTGTCAGGCACATCGGAAGATGTACGATCGCTGGCCCATTCACTAAAAGGGGCAGCTGTCAGTATGGGAGCAAAACCAATGGCCGAAACTGCTTTGCAACTCGAGATGGCTGCACGCCAAGAGGATCTATCGATGTTTGAGCAATTGCTAGAGGATATAAAGAAAGAATTTTCAAAATTTAAAACTTTTATCTCTCAGCCAGATTGGATGGAAACAGCAAAAATAGCCTAACGGCAATAAGATCAAGTGGGAATATCCCATTTAAAGAAAGGTAAAAAGAAAATGAAATCTGATTCAGGAAAACCTTTGAATGTACTCGTGGTTGAAGATGATCCTTTGAACAGAACTTTATTGGAAGGTTTACTTTCCAAGGCATCGGTAAATATCGATAAATTAATCCTTGTAGGATCTCTTGAAGCTGCAGTCGATTATCTCAATGAACATCCGTGCGATATTGTCCTGTTGGACCTGAACCTGCCTGACAGCGATGGCCTTAATACCCTGATGAGTATAACAGAATGTGACAGTGACACGGCGATTGTTGTTATTACCGGTGAATACGATGATGATGTCGGCCTTAAGGCTGTAACTCATGGCGCTCAGGAATACCTCGTAAAAGGTCGATACGATGCATATATTCTGGGTAAATCTATTACTTATGCAATCGAGAGAAAGCAAGCAGAGGAACAACTTCGTAAAAATGAACATCAGTACAGAACATTAGTGGATAATCTTCCACAGAGGATACTGCTTAAGGACAGGGACTCGATTTTTATTTCATGCAATGAACACTATGCAAAAGAGTTCGATATGACACCGGACGAGATGGTCGGCAAAACAGATTATGACTTTTATAAAAAGAAGTCGGCTGACAAGTACAGGGCAAGTGACAGTGAGGTCCTGAAATCCAGAGAAAGGAAAGACGAATATATCACGCTTACAGAAAGGAATGATAAAAAAATTATTCATATCGTCAAGACACCTGTTATAGATGACAAGAACGAACTCGTGGGGGTATTATGTATTTTTGAGGATGTTACAAAGCAAAAGCAGGCCGAGAGATCGGCGGAACAGGCCTATGGCCAGTTACACAAGGCCCATGAGGAATTGAAAGGTGTGCAATCTCAAATAATTCAGAACGAAAAACTCGCTTCGATCGGCCAATTAGCAGCCGGTGTCGCGCACGAAATAAATAACCCCATGGGATTCGTCTCCAGTAACTTCGAGACTCTGCAAAGCTATGTCAAAAAATTCCAGCGTCTATTTGATATCTATAGCGAATTTGTTGAGGAAGCGAAAAATGAAGGCGGAAAAAAACTGCTCGACAAAGTAGAGGAGATAGAAGAACTACGCCAGGACACACAGATAGACTTTGTGATCGAAGACATTGAAGGTTTGTTCTCAGATATGCAGGAAGGGCTGTCAAGGATCACCAATATAGTCCAGAACCTGAGAGATTTCTCAAGGATCGACCAGCGGGGAGAACTTGCTGAATATGATTTGAACGACGGTATTAGATCAACGCTGCTTGTTGCAAAAAATGAGATCAAATACGACGCCAATGTCAAAACCGAGTTTGGTGAGGTTCCCTTGATCCTTTGCAACTCCGGACAGGTAAATCAGGTATTCCTGAATATGCTTATAAACGCGGCACAGGCGATTAGGTCACAGGAAAAAAAGAAAAAGGGAAACATTACGATAAAGACTTACGTCGATGATGAGGATGCCATCTGTGAGATAACTGACGACGGCCCCGGCATTGCTCCGGACAAGGTGTCAAAGATATTCGATCCGTTTTTCACAACCAAGGCACCCGGAAAAGGGACCGGACTGGGACTGAGCGTCTCGCACGACATCATCGTCAATAAGCATAAGGGCACGATCCTTGTTGACAGCACCGTCGGTGAAGGTACGACATTTACTATAAAACTGCCAATAAAATGTGAAGTCACAGATGAAGACGAAATACTAAACACTGAAGAGATCCCTGAAGCAACATGTTAAAAACTCGAAATATTATTTGTAAAGATAGTTAAAGGAAGTGATATAATGGAAAAACCAAAAATATTATTCGTAGACGACCAGGAAGTAACCTTAGCCGCTCTCAAAAGAGCATTTCTTGATGAGCCTTACGAAAAGATCTTTGCTCGTAGCGGCAAGGAAGCGCTTGATATCCTCGAAAAAAAGCAGGTACAGGTAATCGTCACCGACCTGGGCATGCCCGAAATGAACGGTCGCCAGCTTTTAAAGATCGTGATGGAAAAGCACCCTTGCACTGTCAGAATAGTCCTTTCCGGCCAGAACGATATCAACACGCTCCTGATCGCCGTTAATGAGGGCAAGGTCTTTAAATACATTACCAAGCCGTGGAAGCTCGAAGAAGAATTCAAGCCCGCAATTAAAGAGGCGATTAAGTACCATGCGACTCTCGCCCGGAAAAAACAGACTGTAAATACAAAATAAAAAACATTGAAACCTTAAGGTTATGCAGAAATGACAAAATATTTGAAAGGAATTGTATAATGGAAAAGAAACCAACAGTTTTATTTGTAGACGATGAGGACCAGATACTAAAGTCCCTGAAGAGGGGGCTGCTTGACGAACCTTACCGGAAGATCTTTGCCCTCAGCGGCAAAGAGGCTCTTGAGATTCTCGAAGAAAAGCAGGTGCAGGTAATCGTCACCGACATGCGCATGCCCGAGATGAACGGCCTCGAACTCCTCAAGATCGTAAAAGAAAAGTACCCTGAGGTCATCAGAGTGGTCCTTTCCGGTTATACGCAGATAACCACGCTTCTTACCGCGATCAACCAGGGCGAAATTTACAAGTACATCACCAAACCATGGAAACTTGAAGAAGAATTCAAACCCGCCATTAATGAGGCCCTCGAGTGCTATCAGGCTAAGTACGGGCAAACTAACGAAGAGCCCGTTCAGTCGGCAAGCGAGTAACTCCGTTGGGATGGTAAGTTCGCCAAGTGCTTTGGATGTATCAGGCGCCAAAGGCCGTATGGCCAAGGGCCCGGTGATGTGAATAGACAATAAAAATTCAAAATTTATGAGGAACAAAAAATGGAAAAAAGAACCGTACTCTTTGTAGACGACGAGGAAGCGATCCTCAGGGCCATCAAGAGAAGTTTCACCGATGAGCCGTACGAGACAATATTTGCTAATAGTGGCAGCCAGGCACTTGAAATGCTCAAACAGGACCAGGTACATGTGATCGTAACCGACATGAGCATGCCCGAAATGAACGGCATGGAACTTCTGGACAAGGTAAAAGCAAAGTACCCGCAGATCACAAGAATGGTCCTTACCGCACAAACCAACGCCCACCTGATGTTAACTGCCATAAATACTGGACAGATTTTCAAATACATTGTCAAACCATGGCAATATGAAAAGGAGCTAAAGACATACATACGCCAGGCGATTGAGTATTACGACCTACATAGCGAGCGCGAAATGTTAGTCAATTTCTTTGAGATGTGGGTAGAAAGTATCGAACAGGAAACAAAAGAAACAAAATTCCTCAAGCAACTGCTCGAAACACATAAGAAACAAATATATGAGTGGAAAAAAAAGTGCGATACCGTACCACTGTCGCTTTAACCTGTTACTGTCATCCTGAGCGAAGTCGAAGGATCTCGTGCTCAACGACTTTCGCAAACCTCTACTTCAGGGTGCCATACCCACGCTTGCATGGGCACGTTGTCATAACCGCCCATAACGGTCATTCCAGCGCAAACACCGGAATTGTCATCCTGAGCGAAGTCGAAGGATCTCGTGCCCATCAATTTCAATCAACCTCCCCTTCTTAAACCCCTTATCGCAGGCCTGCCTGCGACTGTTTAGCCCCGTTCTTTGGACGGGGTTGCTGTTAACTAAAAACCAAATATCGAAGATCCGCCGTAGGAGGACTAAAAACTAATTAATCTCCCCATCCCGCCGATGATACCCCGTATCCTCGATCCCCAACCTCGCCGCCTCATAATGCCTCCGCTCACCTTCCCCATCCCCCATTGCTCTGCAAACACGCCCCGCCTCAAGGTTATAGTCAACCATAAACAGCTTCATCCCCCCACGCTCTGCAATCTCAAGAACCTCTTCCAGATACACCCCATAAACTTAAGCGTAGCCGTATGGGTCGGCTTCCTCGCACTCTTCGGGATCGCATCCGACGATGGCGTCGTAATGGCAACATACCTCCAGCAGTCATTCAAAAAGCATGAACACGATACCATCGAACACATCCGCGATGCAACCGTCATAGCCGGAAAACGCCGAATTCGAGCATGCCTCATGACAACCGCAACTACCACCTTATACCCTTCTCCATAAGAAAATGACCGTTTATACGCGGGCCACTCTTTTGTTTACAATGACGTATAGCCTTTACAACGCGAAAACAAAAAATACCATTGGTATTCGCCCTTCTACCGATCCTAACCTCAACAGGACGCGGTTCAGACGTCATTGTCCTAATGGCAATACCATCATTCGGACCAATGACACTAAAAATACTAACAATGCTCGTCGTCCCGGTACTATACTGCTCAGTACAAGAATTCAAACTAAAATCCGCATCACGAAAAAAACTGATCGAAATCTCAATATAGTCCGTGATTCTGTCATTGCGAGGAGCCGTAGGCGACGTGGCAATCTCTGACTCTACGACTTGCGCAAGTACCCCCACTTGTCATTCCAGCATGCTTTTAGCTGGAATCTAGACCCAACAATGTCAATGAACCTCCCCATCCTAACCGCTCAAACGCAATCACCCCACAACACCAATATCAAAGGATTGTTTGTTTAGTGTTATCATAAACCGTAAGACGCAGTTTGTCGCGGATTTGTGTTAACACTGAATGAACAAACCGCAACAGAACACCCACCACCTAACGCCACTATGGTTTCGCTACTTTCCTTTTAGCTTTCTTCTTTGCTACCTTCTTTTTCCCCTTGTGGTGGTCATGTGACATAAAAATAGAATCAACTAATCTTGTACATCCCGATGTAAATCTTGCAAGTGATTTTAATTGTTCTTGGCAAGGAACACTATCTGTCTCGTGCGGATAATTAATTGTATGTGACACTTCTCCCCACACTTCTTCCATTAAAGTCCTTACTTGCAATTCACATCTCATTTTTGTTCTTCTATTTGGCTCTACAATATAGTGCACACTGGTATAATAAGACCCCCGCTTAACAGTTTTAATTCCTATTTTGTTAAAGAATTCTTCGTATTCTATGTCCCATGTATATGCTACAGGTTGTAACGATTTATAATTATGCTCTTTCAACATTTTCATTATCAATGGATGAATTCGTTCCATTTGATTTGAATGTAAATGAAGTAACCGAACCCCCGCTAAATCTTCAATTTTCAAAAACAGGTTATCTTTGTTTATATCAAATCTTTTACCAATTTTTTCCAACTCTTCATTTTTGCGACACAACTTATCTCTTAAGCGCTCTGGGTCTTTCGCGCGATGTTTATAAGAATGTATTAATTTTTTTAAATCTTCATCTTCTAATAGATTGCCCAACAAATTCTTTGCTAAATGCTCAAAAATTTCTTTTTGAGTTTCATAAAAATCGACTATCTCATCAATTTTTTTACTCAAACTAACTTTTTTTGATTTCTTCCCCATACAAGCCCTGTTATTTTTGAGTTTTACTAATTATTGTATCAGCTATTTTGGAAAACGCCTTTCTTGCTTCTTCTATATTTGTAGCGTTGCCACCTTTCACTTCCCACAAAGGAACACCCTGTCGCTGAGATTTTTGCACTAGGCTTGAAAAATCTTTTATCTCTCCCAGCTTATTTAAGGAACTTCCCGAGCTTGGTAAGTCATCATAAACATCCCTGAGTCTTGTTATTACATCGCTGTACAATCTCTTTTGAAATGTTGCTAAGTATTTAGAGGGTTCCCGCGACATAACATGGCTATACACCCTGTAATTTTGTGGTATGTAGCCTAAGAATTTCGGCTCTCCCTTAAGCAAATAAGTGTTGTCGGGAGCCAACGATACAATTGTTCGCCATTCTTTGATCCAATTGACTAATGTATGCCCCATCGTGTTAAGGGCACGTACCGAAAATAAGTCACAAGCTCCCGGTATAATAAAATAATCACAATCTAGCATGATAATCCTATTTAGCGGCCCAATGTTTGGACCGGTGTCATAGAATATATAATCAAAATCGTAATCATGTGCCATTTGGTTTACTAGATTGCTAAGGGAAGTTGTTGCCGTAAGGCCCCTCCCTCTTCTTCTAAAACAGTTTTGCCAAGATTGTGTCAGTTCTATTTCAAACTCTGAAAGTAATATATCTCCTGGCAACAAAGACAGCTTTTTTATCGTAGTCTCATAAATATCAACCATTCGAAGATCACCAGTACCCTCAACAACCGGCTTAAGGGCTGACCATATAGTTCCCCCTTGTTTTGTATCTGACTTATCTAATAAATCGTCAACAACTCCCTCTTCAAAAAGATATGATGTCAAATTGCATTGCGGATCAGAATCAATTAATAAAACCTGCTTTCCTTTATTTGCCAAGGCTGCGGCTATATTAACGGTTAACGTGGTCTTTCCCACACCACCTTTATGGTTATAAACTGCCATTCTTACCGCTTTGTGTCTTCTCATTCATTCACCTTTTTTTGAGAAGTTTTCCGTCTAACTGTTCGTTTTTTAGTCCGTCTCATTTTATGTAATATTTTCTTGGCCTCTCTTTTATCGGGGAGTGCCTGTACATACTGTTCTCCCATAGCACTTAATTGTTTATGTCCTTTTGTAGCAGGTACGAATATACCCCCTCTTGTTGCATCTTTTGTTGCCTGTGCTGGATTTGTGAATTTCTGTTGCGCTGCTTCAGTATTTAATTTGCTTAAGTCTAATGTTTTGAAGTGTGGCGTATCCTTATAATGTGTTAAGTAAAATCCGAGGCATGCCATTCTATCAATATTTGTCAGAGGATTTTTTTCTACCATAAACTCCTTAGAAGAAATTGTATCATGCCGTGAAAAATCTCCTCTATGTTGTGAGCTTTCATTGCTAATATGTGATTTTCTTATTACTTGGGATATATTATTGGCGGTACCAATGTCAATTTGAAAGAAAATACTAATCGTATTTATCAATCGTTTTTTGGTTTCATCATCTAATACAGACAATTCCTTTATGATTTTTTGTAAAACATCAATTTCTTTTTGTGGATTTTCGATATTCATTTAGATACCTCATAAATTCAATTTTTAAAATTCAACCTCTTAAATACTTATACTGCGACAGACTCTACCAACTCTCTTGCCTGTCGTCAATTAAAAACATTACAGACATAAAAGACTAAAGGGCCAGACACATCTTCCATCTTCTCTCGGGCATAATTTAAGGTGTCCGGTACCTTTTCCGACCTGTCCCTTACCAACTTCACTTTTTAGAGTGGAGTTTTGTTTCAAATGCAAGGCTTTTGTCTTCCTCTACACCACCACAGGTAAATTTCGGGTCAGGGCAAGTAACGCAGCACTTGTCCCAAAAGCATGTCCCTGCCTGTCCTGAGCAAGGTCGAAGGGGCATGCTTTAAGCAGGGAAACCACTAAAACCCCAAAATAATCCATAACAACCACTTTGTCAACAAAAAAATAAGCAAAAACCCAAAAACTTGCAGAAGTCGCGTCGACCTGTCGCGTCGAAGTTTTACGAAGACGGAAGTTTCAACGAAGACGGGGCCCTGCATGTTTTCCCCGTCGCGTCGTAGCGCCTGCGAAGATGGAAGGCAGCGATTCCACCCCTAACCCCTAAATCCATCTTTAATTCGTGTTTATTGGTGTCCATTCGTGGTTCCAGTAGTTAAAAACAGAATAATTCCAAATCCTTCGTGTTCTTCATTCTGTTAGTAGTTTAAATATTATGATCTGTTTCTTTCCTTCGTGTGTTTCGTGACTTCGTGGTAAAAAAAAATCTGTTAATTCCAAAAAATACCTTGACAACTACCAAAAACATTTGTATTATAGATAACTAATATTAAAGATAACAGTATTATTGAAAGGAACTAACAATGGCAACAGAAAAACAGATTGAAGCAAACCGTCAAAACTCACTAAAATCAACCGGCCCAAAAACCTCCGAAGGCAAATCCACCATCGCGCAAAACGCCATCAAACACGGCTTTCTAAGCTGTCAAAGCCTCATAAAAGGTGAGTCCCAAGCCGACTTCGACCTCCACCTCGAACGAATTTTCTCAGAATTCAACCCCGCCGGCCCCATAGAAACTCACTACGTCGGACGCATGGTAACC
>SDBV01000150.1_pt1 | contig 87803 bp, 82 predicted proteins | sample 2277081 | NCBI WGS metagenome assembly SDBV01 (sample SAMN10402039, study PRJNA504765) | marine sediment metagenome | isolation source: marine sediment core GS10_PC15, 223 cmbsf | place: Arctic Ocean: Southern Knipovich Ridge | collected 2010
GACACACAGCGTTTTATGCATATTATCATTCAATATCGCATATTTACGTCTTAAACATCTGATATTTAAAGTCATATATTGTTCTGTATTCATTTTACCCACAAAGTTTGCAGTAGTACCAATGTTTATAATATATCCCTCCCGAAAGCACAGGCGCTTTTTGATATAAATAGATTTTCTGTCCATTCTCAAGCAGCTCAACCCCCTGGTCATTTTCTACAAAAGCAAAAGGAGATTTCGTCCTTTTTACACTGTTGCAGGAGAAAAGAACCATCAGGGCGATAATCAGGAAAATTTTATTCATATTATTGGAATTTGATTATTTTCTCTTGCATGAAGTAAAGATAGGACCAATTTGCATTTAACCACTTACCCATAAATGAAACATTTATGAAGAAGACATTAATTCTTTCGACAGTAGTGGCTGCTCTTGGTGGACTGTTATTTGGATTTGATACGGCGGTAATATCAGGGACAACCCAATGGCTGAAGAGCGTTTTTGAATTGACACCACTCCAGCTTGGCTTTACGGTGGCCAGTGCCCTGATCGGGACCATTATCGGGGCCCTGTTTATAGGCAAACCGGCGGACCGGTATGGCCGCAGGTACGTATTGTTCATGCTGGCAATTCTCTATTTTATTTCGGCCCTGGGTTCAGGAATGTCGTGGGACTGGCATAGTTTTCTGTTTTTCCGTTTCATAGGAGGCTTGGGAGTTGGAGGTGCATCGGTGGTCTCTCCTATGTATATTGCTGAGATCTCCCCTGCCAGGTACCGTGGCCGGCTGGTAGCCGTAGCACAGTTGAACATTGTTTTTGGGATGGTACTGGCCTATTTCTCAAATTACATCATTGCTGGTCTGGATCTGGGGGCAGTAGAGTGGCGCTGGATGTTTGGTGTGGAGGCTGTCCCTGCCGGATTGTTTTTTGCATTGCTTTTTTTCAATCTCCGCAGTCCGCGTTGGCTTGTGGCTAAAGGGTATATTGATGAGGCTAAACTTGTCCTGGGAAAGTGTGGAACAAAGGTGGGTGACATAGGGAATATAATCCAGGAGATTCAACACTCACTTGATCTGGAGCACCATTCAGTAAAAGAACCCTTTTTCACGAAAAAATACCGGGTCCCAATTATGCTTGCTGTTACAATCGCTTTGTTCAACCAGTTGTCGGGGATCAATGCGGTATTGTATTATGCCCCGTATCTATTCAAGATGGCCGGTTTTGAAAAGGGTGCTGCCTTGTTAAATTCCATGGGAATTGGAGGTGTAATATTCGTATTTACCATCGCAGCCATGGCGGTCATTGATAAAATGGGCCGAAGGAAGATTATGATTATCGGATCGATCGGTTATATTGTGAGTCTTGGGACCATTGCATGGGCCTTTTTTACTTACGGTACGGAGTTTTCTCAGGCGGGCAGCAGGGTGGTCCTGCTGAGTGTGTTCCTTTTTGTTGCTTCTCATGCTTTTGGTCAGGGAACTGTGATCTGGGTATACCTCAGCGAAATTTTTCCAAACAGGGTAAGGGCAAGGGGACAATCACTGGGCTCCACGACACACTGGATTGCAGCTGCTGTAATATCCTGGACATTTCCGTTGATCGCTGAAATATCGGGTGGATATACTTTTGCATTTTATGCTGTGTGTATGGTTGGTCAGTTGATCTGGGTGCTGTTTGCAATGAGAGAGACCAAAGGGATCTCGCTCGAGGAAATACAAAAACAGTTGGGCATAGAGTAGGACCTGGTTTGGACGTATTAAAACATTTCAATAATGAAAACCATAACCGGAAACTACAGGTGGCGCATTGTGGCATTGCTGTTTTTTGCTACCACAATCAATTATATCGATCGACAGGTAATAGGAATCTTAAAACCCATTATGGCTGAAGATCTGGGGTTGACCGAGACAGGGTACGGATACATTGTTTCGGCTTTTCAGTTTGCCTATGCGATCGGATTGGTATTAAGCGGCTGGTTTCTTGACAGGGTCGGCACAAAAACCGGATACACGCTGGCTATCATTATCTGGAGTATTGCAGGAATGGGTCACGCTTTTGCCCGTTCCGTTTTCTCATTTGGTTTGATGCGATTTTTTTTAGGAGTTGGAGAATCTGCGAATTTCCCTGCTGCGGTAAAAACAGTAGCAGAATGGTTTCCTAAAAAAGAGAGAGCCCTGGCTACCGGGTGGTTCAATTCGGGGTCAAATATCGGGGCAGTGGCAGGGCCTGTTATTGTCACAGGCACAGCGCTGACCCTGGGCTGGCAATGGGCTTTTATTCTTACAGGAGCCCTGGGATTTATCTGGATTATCTTCTGGATCAAACTATACCAGGTCCCAGAGAAACATAAAAAGCTCTCACCGACAGAATTAAAATATATTCAATCAGATGAAAGCCAAACAGATGATGCCGTGAAGAAAATTAAATGGCGTGATCTTTTTAAATATAGACCTACTTATGCAATTATAGCTTCCCGTCTTGTGACCGATTGGGTCTGGTGGTTTTTTCTGTTCTGGACCCCGGATTACCTGAACAAAATTTACGGGATGAACATAAAGGAAGTTGTATTACCCTTGATTGTCATATATTCGGCCGCAAGTTTTGGGGGAATTGGAGGTGGATGGCTATCTTCAAAATTAATTTCAAAAGGAAGATCTGTTGGATTCGCGCGTAAAAAAGCAATACTTGTTTCAGCCATACTGGTACTTCCACTTATGTTAATTTCTGAAGTAGAAAATATGTGGATCGCTGTTGTGATAATTTCATTGGCAGCAGCTGCTCATCAGGGCTGGGCATCTAATATTTTCACACTTGTCTCTGACATCTATCCAAGGGAAGCAGTAGGTTCAATGGTCGGGCTGTCAGGATTTCTTGGTTCCATTATGGGGGCCTTTGCAGCATCAATTATTGGATGGGTGCTTGAAACAACCAATAGTTACATGTTTATATTCATTGTTGCCGGAACTACATATTTGATAGCATGGCTCATATTGGAACTGTTTATTCCAAAAGTTGAACCTGTTCAACAGTAGTTACATGAAACGAACAGATGAAAGCTAAATTCGACATATCCCTTGCCGACTCTCAGGCAACAGTAGTGAAGCCAATTAACATTGATGCATTTGATTTTTCAGAATACAAAGCCTATGCAGATGAACTTGATGAAAAATGCAAAACTTTTTGGGAATCAGATTCCGGAGTGATGGTTTACAGGCGAATGCGTGTTGCTGAATGTTTCTCTTACGGTTGCAGGGATATGAAAAATTCTCTGGAATTGCAGTTAGGTGCTCTTAAGACAAGCCTGCAATACAGAGCCGACGTTCCTAATTTTTTAGAACCCTGGTATGGGATTGGAACCATTGCAAGCGCTTTTGGCGGTGAATACATATGGCATCTTGGTAATGCCCCTGCATTAAAACCTAAATTCTCTTCACTTCAGGAGATTCTTGAGTATGAGTCAACACCGGTTGCAAAAACCGCAATTGGTAAACACACCCTCGAAATGATAGCCTATTTCATGGAGTTGACCCGGGGGGAGATACCTATTTCGTTAACCGATACTCAATCGCCGTTAAACATGATCGGGCACTTTTATCCCATTGATGATTTTTTCATGGATATGATTCTGTCGCCCGATAAGGTGATTCAATTGTTAGATAAGTTGGCTGATCTATCCATCGAATTTAATAATGAACAACTTAAACTTGTAGGCGATGCGCTGGCAAGTCCGGGGCATGGTTTTGCCTCTTCAAGAACCTGGACCGGATTAGGAATGAGCGATGATAATGCCATTATGATTTCGCCAGAACAGTATATGGAAATAGCAGTGCCTTCAGTGAAGAAAATATGTGATAAGCTTGGTGGTGTTGCATTTCACTCTTGTGGAAATTGGGAACAGTGGATTGATGCTGTATTAAGCATTAAGGGGGTTTTAGTGGCAGATGGTGCTTTTTCTGAAGAGACTGATCCTGATCCGAACACTGCTATTGAAGAGTTTCAGAATTTTGCCAATTCGGGTATAATTTTACATACCCGGATTGTTGGTGGATTGGATGTAATCGAAGAAAAAGTGAAGAGGCTCTGGGTCCCGGGAATGAAACTAATTGTTGTTACTTATTGCAAAACGCCGGAAGAACAGGGAAAAGCCTACAATCTGATTCATAAATTATGTAAATAGAATAAAAAAAATTAACCCAGCTCCGGACCGCATATAAGGTATTGATATTCAATGATACCGGGGTGCGGATTGTTATTCAGATACATTCTTTCGAAAGGGCGCAGTGATGTAAAACCACATGATTCAAGCCAACGTTTAGTTTCTGATTTATCTGCAGGTATATCCACAACAACTGCCTGGCCGGAAATTTGGTTGATGGCCGATTGAAGAAGCGCTTTTACCCCTTCCTCTGATGAGCCAGGCTAATTCAGGATAACCTTCATACATACCCTTGATCAGTTCTGTTCTGTCTGCACCAAATATATTTTCATCAAATTCGGCTACTTCATGAATATTCGCTGGCTTAATCTTTTCAGTTTCAATAGGATTATCACTCAGGGATATTTTTGAAACCGACGGATTGGTCATTCTGTACAGCGTATATTCATCAATAAAACCCATCTTTAAATATACCGGTCTTCCTGCAGGTGTTGCATCCAGTTTTATGGATTTACACTCTTTCAGTTTGTCAATAACATCATTGAGCAATAGTTTGCTTATTCCCCTGCCCCGGTAGTCTCTGTCAACCAGCATCATGCCAATCCATGCCACCGTGTTGGCATAGTTGATAGCGGTAACAGTTCCTACGATCCGGTCATCCAGCACAGCCACAAGATTGATACTCTCCTTGTAATTGATGAGCAATGCCCAATCTTTCTCAAGCTGGTTCCACCCTTCTGCATCTTTTAATTTCATGAGGCTATCCATGTGGGATAGTTCCATCTTTCTCAGTTTTACCGGACTTGCAGTATAGGTACTTGTATCAGCCATATTATATCTGTTATTGGAGGGGCCCTTTGCTCAGGTATGTTTTTCTTACCACTACTGAAACAACCGACATGGTCAGTAAAAGTATGTAGAGACCAAGGTCGACACGCATGTGGTACAGCACCGATGGTATGATATTGAATAGTGTAAGAAGAAATACAAGGAGCGACATTGCCGGGAAAATGATGATCTCAATTCCGGGCTTCCTTTTTGAAATCACACCGATTAAAACAATTGGAACGATCATTGAAGTACCTGCAAAACTCATTCTTGCCAGCAGCACCAGCTCATCGCCTATTAAGATTGAAGTGAGAAGTACAATCATTGCAAATACGAAAAGTGCTATTTTTGTATGCTTGAAGTTTGCCTTTTCATCTCCTCCTTTGAGCAGTGATCTGAATTCAGACCCAAGTGCAAATATTTGCGCATTTGATGTTGACAGAACTGCAGCAAACAAGCCCACAATGGCCAGTGCAGCTATAACGTTTGGCTGATCAAACAGGAGTGCATTCTGAACAAACTCCTGTGTAGTGGCATTGCCATATCTGGCGGCACCATACATTCCGATAAATGCGGTCGAAATGAATACAATGATAGCGATAACCCCCACCCCGGCTGCCATTTTGTAGGTCTCTTTCATGCTCTTCATGATGACAATGCGGGAAGAAAACTGGGGTTGTGAGATTGGCAATAAAATGATTGCAATAAATGATGCAATTAAAAATTGTGTGGTAAACAGTCCTTTTGGACCGGGGGTAGATAGAAGAGATGGATCGATCTCCTTCACCTGGTTAAAAAGATCTTCAACGTTCCCGAAATACCTGACCGAATTGTATCCGATAATTGAAAGCACAACCAACAGCAGAACAGCCTGGATCGCATCACTGAATACAATGGCTTTTAACCCTCCAATCTCGCTGTAGAGTAACATGATGGAGATGATCAATATGGCCCATCCATAGTGCGGTAAAGCATTTGGAAAGATTGCTGTAAAGAACATTGAAATACCACGGATCTGTATGGCTACATAAGGAATTAAGAAGATGAAGGCGGCAATAAAAACCACATAGCCGGCCCACCTGGTTTTAAATATGGTCGACATCATACCGGCAACACCTTTATATCCAATTTCACGTGCTTTTTTCCTAAGGTGATAACCAAACCAGAAAATTACAAAGAACATAACCCCATCAGCAACGGCAAGGAATATCCATGCACCGACTCCATGCACCCTGAAAAAGTCGGGAATGCCAATAAAAATAAATGCACTGAACAGCGCAGCAGCGTATGTCAGGATTCCAAGCAGTGCTCCGACACTTGAGCCTGCCAGCATAAAGTCGTTAATACTCTTATTTTTCTTTACAGCTTTCGTCGACACTGTAATAAGAAGCATGATAAACAAGCCGGCGAAGATCCAGAACCATTTAATCATTGTCTTCCTCCTTAAAGATTTTTGAATGAACAGATACACCAATGAGGATCAAACTGAGAAAAGCCCCGTATACCACTATTCCTACCCAGAGTGTATAGGGCATTCCAAATAATTCCGGGGTATACACTCCTTTTGGGATGACAAGGGGCGTAAATACCAAAATTGAAATAACAAAGATCGCAATGCGTACTGTTGTCCAGATTCGTTTTGTGTTTCTCATTGGTTTTGTATTTTGTTTACGCATGAAGTTGAGGTGCTCCTGATTATTTCATAACCGCCCTATGGTAAGTCCGCCGTCAACCATGATGACCTGGCCTGTGGAATAGGCCAGGTCGCCGGTGGCCAGTGAACCAACGGCGCGACCAACATCTTCAGGCAATCCCCATCGCTTCTGGAGCGTGAGTCCACCATCTATCAACCTGTCATATTTATCTTTCACACCGGATGTCATATCTGTACTTATGACCCCTGGCCGCACCTCAAAAACCGGGATGTTGTACTCTCCCAGCCTGACTGCAAACAGCTGGGTCATCATACTCATTCCTGCTTTGGAAATACAGTATTCGCCCCGGTTCACCGATGCCAGGGTAGCCGAAATGGAAGAGATATTTATGATGGCGGCTTTAAAATCCGGGTTCTTCTCCTTCTCTTTGATCATATGGTTGGCTGCCTGCTGGGTGAGGAAATAGGGTCCGGTAAGATTAACATCCATCACCTCATGGTAACTATCTTCAGTCGTTTGCAGGATGTCGAGACGTTCCCTCGGACCCATACCGGCGTTATTGACCAGAAGGTTCAGCCTGCCGTACCGATCCATGATCTGCTTCCACATCTGTTTCCTGTCAGCCATAACTGCAATATTTCCCCGGCAGTAAATTACTTCCACTCCACTTTGCTGAAGTTCAGCCATCACATCCTGTACCTGTTCAAGCGGGCGCATTCCATTCAATACCAGGTTATAACCTTCTGATGCCAGTGACCGTGCGATTCCCAGGCCAATCCCCCGGGTGCCCCCCGTAATAAATGCAACCTGTCTCATTGCTCCAGTTTTTCAAGATCCATCCATCTCCTCTTTTTCCAGCTTTCGTATCCCAATTCTGCCAGCTGTACACCCTTTGCACCTTCCAGAAGATCCCAGGGAAAGGGTTCATCAAAGGCCACATGTTTGAGAAAGAGTTCCCACTGAGCCCTGAATGCATTTTTGTACTCTTCCTGCGGGGGGACCTTGAGCCAGCTATTATAAAAATCGATGGGCTGTGAAATATCAGGATTCCATACCGGACGAGGGGTATTTCCGTAATGCTGGGTGTAGCACTCCCTCAGACCGGCTACAGCCGATCCCAGTGTTCCGTCAACCTGCAGCACAAGCAGGTCGTCACGCCGCACCCGTGTGGTCCATGACGAGTTGAACTGGGCGATGATATCTCCTTCAAGTGTAAATGATCCGTAGGCTGCATCGTCTGCAGTGCATTTGTAGGTATTTCCTTCTTCATCCACCCGTTCAGCGATGCCGGTAGCTCCGATGCAGGAAACCGCCTTTACCGCTCCGAATAGGTTGTCAAGAACATATCTCCAGTGGGGGAACATGTCAAGGATGATCCCGCCGTCCGATTCCTTGCGATAGTTCCAGGATGGGCGCTGGGCGGGAACAGAGTGTCCCTCGAATACCCAGTAACCGAAATCACCCCGGATGGAAAGTATCTTTCCAAAAAATCCATTATCAATCAAACGTTTTAACTTAATGATCCCCGGAAGCCAGAGCTTGTCCTGGACCACCCCGTGTTTGATACCGGCATCGAGGCAAACCCGGTACAACTCAAGGGCAGATTCCGTATCTGGTGCAATTGGTTTTTCACAGTAAATATGCTTCCCCGCCTTTACCGCTTTCTTGACATTTTGAACCCGGAGTCCGGTAATCAGGGCATCAAAGTAGACGCTATAGCTGTCATCTTCAAGTACCCTGTCCAGGTCATCGGAAAACTTACTGATTCCCGTTTCCTTTGCCAGGCTCTCAAGTTTCAACTTATTCCTGCCTATGAGAATGGGATCGGGCATGAGGATCTCTCCCCGGTGCATGATCCCGCCTTCATCCATAATGGCCTTAATGGACCGGATCAGGTGCTGGTTCTTGCCCATGCGCCCGGTGACCCCGTTCATGATAATTCCAATATTGCGCGTTTTACCTTTCATGAATATATTTTATGAAATGTGTTTATAAGCCTCAATGATCTCTTTCAGGTACTGGTCCTGGTCCATCTGCCAGTAATGATTTGAAAAAATCTCCACTTCGTTATAGCCATCGAATCCTGTTGCCTTCACCCATTTTCGGATACGGGAAACAGGAATGCATCCTCTGCCCATAATCTCCCGGTCATTCATAAAATCATTGGTGGGGACTTTCCAGTCGCAGATATGAAAAGCAAACAATTTTCCCAGTCGGGCACAACGTTGAATCTCCTTTTCAAGGTCGGGATCCCACCAGAGATGATATACATCTACCACCACACCAACCTGGTCAGATCCTGCCTTTTCCGCCAGGTCGTTTGCCTGTCTTAACGTATTGATGGCCGATCGGGTATCTGCGTACATCGGATGCAATGGTTCGATTCCCAGTTTGACACCCAGGTCTGAGGCCATGGGCACAAGCGCTGATATACCCTCATGGATCTGTTTCCTTGAATCTTCGAGAGATTGCTTTGAATCTGCGCCACATACCAGTACGAGTAAGGGAGCTGAAAGGGCTGCTGCATCCTCCAATGCTCTTTTATTCTGGTCTATGGCTTCCCGCCTCTTTTTCTCATCCCTGTCAGGGAAGAAGCCTCCCCGCACCAGGGAGATCACCTCCATACCTTCCTCTTTCAGCATCCGGCCCACATGAGACGGATCCCTGTCAGCAAGTGCCTCCCTCCAGACAGAGATGCCTGTGATCCCTGCTGCCCTGAATTTTCTTGCAGCAGTTTCAATGGGCCACGGTTTCGTCGTTATGGTATGGAGGCACAATTTTTCCAGGTTATCCATTTCGCTATTGAGTTATAAAAGGTAGATAATGAGGGGCATATCTAATAATCCTGCATAAGAGTTTCTACTGGAATGTTTAACAGATGATTTAATTTCCTTTTTTTCGACAAAATGTCAGAAACCCTGCTCTTATCACCAATAGCTGCTACCAGATCCTTCTGTTTTAAATTTAATTCTTCCATCCTGACTGTAATGGCTTGAATAGGTGAAAGTTTTTCTATCGGATAGTGTTTTTCTTCATAGTCCCAAACCAAAAGGGATACAAGCTCCAATTCATCATCTTGAGGTGTGCCCTCCACGCTGTCAATTAGCTCATCAATCTTTTTTAGAGCTATATTATATTCCTCTTCTGTTTTAATAACCCTTAGATTCATCTCTATATATTTTTAATATTGGTTATTCTATCGTATTCCTTGTGTGTTCCAATAAATCGAACAAAAGCCATCTGTTTTTTGTATCGAAAAACAACTATCAATCTGTATTTATTATGACAAATATTAAATACAATTCTATTATTTCCAAAAAATTAAGCCGCTTAAAAAAATCATCATGGACGTTTCAATTACGAAAGCGTTATTTGTTGATCAGGACAACCACCTATGCAGGTTTTCAGCCACGAAGTCATCATCATTCAGCTCCGGATAAGCTTCATACACCCGGTCAATTTCTTCTTTTTGTCCGGGCGAGAGCACCTCATCCTTATTCAGGGTCCATAATCCCTCCATCAATCCCTGTCGCCGCAGTACCTCATGAAGCCCCACAATGCAACCCTTAAAATGATTGGCTGCATCAAAAAATGCAGCATTGCTGTCGGTGATCTGCATTCCAAGGCTCAGTTGTTGCTGTATATCCCCACGAAGATTTCTATTCTGGATATCATCGAGCAATGTAACGGCCGAACGGGTCCATACGGCCCAATGTCCCAGCAGGCCGCCCACGATCCGTTTTGTAATCACTTTCGAACCAGCCGGCAGGCTAAATTCAGAGATCAGATCAACCAGGATGTTATCATCATTCCCTGTGTATAGCGCAATTTCGTCCGCACGTCCCGATTCAATCACACCGCGCACCACATCCAGTGTCTGGTACCGGTTAAAGGGAGCCATCTTAATGGCAATAACATTTTCAATCTGAGAGAATTCCCTCCAGAAATCAACATCCAGCACCCTTCCGCCCACTGCAGGCTGAAGATAAAATCCGATCACAGGGATGATGTCAGCGACAGTCCTGCAATGCTTCAGTATGGTTTGATTGGAAGCTTCCGGGAAGGCGGCCAGGCTCAGCAGGGCGGCATGATAGCCATGTGACACGGCCAGGCTGGCTTCCTTTGTGGCCTGCATGGTCTGACCGATGATACCCGCTATCCTGATAATGGGTTTATGGGTCCTCTCAACAAACCGGTCGAACTCTTCTCTGGCAATGCTCAATACAGGCTCATACAAATTTATTTCCGGGAGCCGGATCTCAAACTGGGTGGTGTGCACCGCCACTGCCACGCCACCGGATCCTGCATCCAGGTAATACCGGATGAGTGCCCGCTGCCTTCTCTCATCCAGTTTCCGGTGTTTGTCCAGTGCAAGTGGCAATGCCGGGATCACAACCCCCTTATGCAGGGCTTTCAGTATCTCTTCTGGTAACTCCTTTTGTTTCATATTGCCGATTCAATTATTGGACATTATGGACAGACTTTAACTAATATTTCCCGTCCCTTACCTCATAATGGGTTGGTTTGCCCAGGGTTTCCCTCTCTTCACTGATCCAGCCTGCTATCCATTTGATGATCTGAGAGGTGGATACTTTCGGACGGCCAAACAACGCAAACGCCTTCTCAGAGTTATTCAAAAGGGCCGTTTTCGCTTCTTCATTAAAGAATTCGGGTGTTACATTAAACAGTTGTCCAAATTCTGTGGCAACTTCATGAACAGATAGAATATCCTCTCCTGTGATGTTTAATATTTTGGCAGGACTTTCACAGATTTGCAGGGAACGGAGCACCACATCATTCACATCACCCTGCCAGATCACATTGAAGTATCCCATGGCCAGGTCGATGGGCTGTTGGTTTTTCACCTTCAGTGCAATATCGACCAGGACGCCATAACGCAATTCTACAGAATAATTAAGGCGGATCAGGCATACTTTTGTATTGTGTTGCTTGCTGCCATATTCAAACATCCTTTCTCTTCCAAGGCACGATTGCGCATACTCACCCACCGGAACGGGTGGGTCGGTTTCCAGCGATCCGCCCGACTCAACCGTCACCAGGGGATAGACACAACCTGTTGAGAATGCCACAATATTTGATTCTTTAAAATGGTCGGCCACCAGCGCAGGCATGTAGGCGTTGACAGCCCAGGTCAGGGATATATTCTCTTCAGAACCAAACTTCATGCCTGCCAGGAAAAAGACATTCTTAACCTTTGGCAGGCTTTTAATAAAGTCAATGTCCAGCAAATCTCCATGAATGGTTTCAATTCCAATATTCCCGATCTGCCTTTGTTGCTCATCCGATTCAAATAGAGAAACTCCAACTATACGTTTCTCAACACCTGCCTTTTCACATGCTCTTCTGGCCATTCTTGAGAGCGTAGGGCCAATTTTACCCCCTATTCCCAGGAACATAATATCTCCTTCAATTTTAGAAAACATCTTTACAGCCTCGGCAGTTGGGGTGGATAACAGATCTTCCAATATGGCTTGGTTGGCTATTTTTTCCGGATATTCATTCATTTTCAGTCCTCCTTGTGAATATAATGTTTTTTAATATTGATACTGATCGCTTCATACTTTTAGCTGGAATCAGGTGGTACGGATATAAGTTACCATATTCTGATACATAAACCAGACCATCAGACTGATCACAATAAAACCTGTAACAGCGATAATATTTTGCCACAGGTTGTTCCGGTATTTTCCCATTACCTTTTTATTGTTAAGCATCAGGAATAGTCCGACAGCAATAAGCGGAACCGCCAGCATGGAGGAAGCCTGGGCCATAATCAGCGCATATATCACATTTCCACTGAAGAACACTGCCACAAGCATGCCTATCAGCAAGATGGCAATGATAAACAGTTTGGTCGTCCGGTCATTCATCGAACGACCCAGACCGAGCCCGTCTGCCAGCAGGCCGCCTCCAATGACCGAGTTCACCATCATGGATGAGAATGCAGCTGCACAAAGACCTACGCTGAAAATCACCTTTGCATACCCTCCGAACAATGCTTCCATTTGCATGGCCATATCGGCAGCCGAGGTAACCAGGATCCCCCTGGGATGTAAAGCTGCCGCAGAGGTGATTAGAATAGTAGCTGATATGATGGCAAGAAGTAAAATTCCTAAGTAGGTGTCTTTCAGACTGCTTTTCAGATGCTCCTTTTTCCAACCCTTATCCTGTGCCAGATAGGACTGGTACAATGCAGCTGCCAGCGCAAATGATGTGGCCATCAGTGCAGCGACTACGTTTAAACTGTCCGGAGATAAGCCCGAGGGCACAAAACCCCGGGCAAGTGGGGTAATCTCGGGTTTGGTTAGAATAAGATTCATAAAAAACGCAAAGATCATGATCATCACCATAAACTTCATCAGGCGCTCCAGCACCTTATAAAGATTTTTGGCCCAGAAAATAAAGATGATGCCCAGCGAGGTAAAGACAATGGGCCAGACCCGTTCATTGATCCCGGTGATACCCTCCATACCAATACCAATCCCCAGGTTGTTGCCAAACTGGAAACTTGATGTGGAGAGAAAAGCTGAAATGCCAATCGCAATGGCAAACCACCTGCCATATGTGTCTGCTATGGACTGCAGAATCGATTTACTGCTAACCACACCAAAGCGGGTTCCCATGGAAGTGTAGGTAATCATGAAAACTGTTGCCAACACAATCACCCAGAGGAACGCATAACCATATTCTGAGCCTATCCTTGAGGCTACGGTAATGCTGCCCGGACCCAATACCACCGAAGCAATGATTAAACCAGGGCCGATTGATTTGAGGATTTTCTTGATTTTACCAAGCATGGAATACATTTGACGGAGTTACATTACTCATATTACGGCCTTTATCCAGTTGACTGTTGGGGTTGACATACAAGTGGCAAATAGGAGTAACGTTAAATTTAGACAAATCATGCAGTTTATTCAAAATGCGAGCTTAATTTTGAATTACTTCAGTGCACTTATTAGTATAGAATTGAATTCATAGCCTGAATGAAACTTTTACTCAGATGGTTGATTTTATTCCCTATGAAGCTAATCCCGTATTTCTGGGTTAAGAATCAGAAACATGGGACAAGACAATTCGCGATAAGGGATATATCTTGATTAAAGAATAAAGTAAGTTTTTTCAGAAGAATAGGTTACTTTGGTTAAAGTAATCACGCAATACTTATGGTCATACAGATGAAACACAATGAACATTTATCCCGCCGGATCTTCCTGAATAAACTAACGGCAAGTACTGTTGGAATGGCAGTTACAGGATTAGCTGCTTCAGGAAAAAGTGGAAATAACCTATCCGTTGGGTCAAATAGAAATTTCGATCCCTGGACACAGACATCGGACAGAAAAATCCGAATTGGTATTGTTGGAGGTGGATTTGGAGCAGCTTTCTTCTGGCATCAACACCCCAATTGCATTGTAGAGGCTGTCAGCGATTTACAGGAAGAGAGAAATAAAACTTTGATGGAGGTATATCAATGCAGTAAAAGTTATAACTCCCTGGAAGAGCTTGTAAAGGATGATACATTGGATGCAGTTGCAGTTTTTACCGATGCTCCAAGTCATGGACGGCATATTGTTGAGGTTTTGAAACATGGAAAACATTGCATTACAGCTGTTCCACTGTCTATGACGCTGGAGGATATCTCTTTGGTAAAAGAGTGGAAAGAAAAAACCGGAGAAAGGCTGTTGATCCCTGATTTCGACAGGAAGTAATATTTGATGATATTTTGTATAGTTTTTATATAAAAATTCATTAATTTTACATTAATAGCGATGTTTGAATATAATCAGGATAAAAGCAGGTTGAACAAAAAGAAACATGGTATTGATTTTGAAACCGCAACTGGACTGTGGGATGATCCTGACAGATTGGAGATTCCGGCATGTTGGATTGATGAACCACGGTTTATCCTAATTGCAATGCTTGATACTGAATATTGGTCTGCCGTATTTACTAAAAGGAATAAGAATATCAGGATAATATCCGTACGAAAATCGAGGAAGAATGAAAAGGAAATCTATAACAGCTTTTGAGTTTGATGAAAAATTTAATGGTGGTGAAGACCTGTCAGATTTCTTTGACATCGAAAAAGCTTCAAGACCGGGACTGCAACCTAAAAGGGTAAGTGTCGATTTTCCGGAATGGATGGTACAGAAGTTGGATAAAGTTTCTAAACGTCTGGGAGTTACCAGACAAAGCGTCATAAAGGTCTTTATTTCCGAAAAACTTAAAGAAGAGAATTTGTAAGGTTACTATTCCGGATAGATTATTTTAAATCAATCTTATTCTCGCCTTTATTCAGATCCATACTGATATCCTTCCAGAGAAACGTTCCCTTCAGTTTAGGAGGTAAAATGATCTCTCCGATAATCCCATGCTCTCCTTTCCTTTGGAGCGAAAGGTGAATGGTTCCTTTCGGGTGAGGGAATTCCACCTCCATCTCCTGAAGTTTCCCGGGATTGGGCTGGATGATCACAGTTTCAAAACCGGGCGATCCGGGGGTTATGCCGGCCACGGTGTGCAACAGGTCAAAACAGGGACTTGCACTCCATCCGTGGCATTCGGATCGTGGATTGATATCCCTCTCTCCGAAAGAGGTCATTCCTTTGGCAGTCATGCGCTCCCAGGGGGCCAGCATTTCCCGGTCTTCGAACCAGCCAAGCACACTTTTGATGCCCGGCAGGAACTGCCTTGTAAATTCAGGATCATCCCTGTACATCAGGTAATCGTGTATCATTCCTAATCCACAGCAATGAATATGTGGGTATCACCTGGACGATGTAAGAGGGATACCGGCTTTGGGTCAGCCCGATGGAGAGTCTGGAGTCGTCGAATTGCTGGATGGACTTCCTCATCAAACGGTCGTCTCCGGAAACATAAATGGAGACCAGGGCCTCAATCCTTGCATCCCCTATGTAGTTGAGTTGTTCATAATAGGGATCAAAGAAGTTCTCACCGGAAGAGTTCTTGATGGTCCTCCATGCCATGTCCCAGATCTGTTCCAACCGGGGATCATCGCTCTGAAAAGAGGCTTTTTCCTCGAACGGATAGGTTGTGTTTACATTGTAGAAATCATCTATGACCAGCGCTTCATCCCGGGTTTCAATATCCAGCTGAACATACCTGAAGGTTTTAAGTGACAGCGGCTTATACTTGCGCATATTCCCGCCATCGGCCTTGATCCGGTCATAATACCCGATGATCTCCTTCCCGTCAATGATGTTCCTGTTCCCTTTGCTGATGATCAGCTCCGGGAAACCGATGGTATGGACCCTGTTATCCAGCAAAATGGTTACCCTGCTATGGGCTGGAATTGTGGCGGTCACAGATTCCCTGATAAAGGGATGAATGGTATCCAGGCCCGTTAGCCGTACGATCTTTGAGAAACGTTCCGGAACCTCTTTCAGCAGGGGATCTGACGGGGGACAAGGAACCAGGTACTGCCGTACAGGAACCCGCGTCCCACGGCAAACTCTACGGTCCCGGGTTTTGGATCCAGCCATTCAGAATCATCGAAATCCAGCGAGTTCCATCCCCAGGGATGCCTGGAGGCATCGATGGATTCTCCCGGGCCGGCTGCATAATAGCCTTTCACTGAATCACTGGTGAAGGGGATCTGCGTGTAAGCGCTGTTCCTGATTACTTTCCAGTTACCTGTACCGGTGTTGATATGGGGGCTGATCCCAACGGAATCTTCTCCCTGTACAATGAATGCGGTTTGAAAAGTCTGCTGTGATCCACTGAGCCGACCAGGCATGCTTGAGGGAAGTAAAGTCTTTTCCCTCATGGTTAATTTCGACCTGCGACTCCTGGGGATAGACATTTATAAAACAAAACAGAGCCATCAGGGAAAAAAATATTAACTTTTTCATATGCCAGATACAGTTTAGTTTTACTCCAAAAACAAGATAGATAATCTTTTCTATCTTTATTTGGGGTTGAACATCACATCAAATATACCCACAATGAAACGAAGAGATTTTTTTAAAAAGAGTGTACTTGCAACGGCTGCATTCACGGTAGTTCCGAGGCATGTGCTGGGAGGCCATGGTTATATTGCCCCCAGCGATCAGATTACAAAAGCCATCATAGGGGTTGGTAACATTGGATACAATCATCATTTCAACCGCGAGGGGCGGTTGGTGGCTGTTTGTGATGTGGATCAGTTTCATCTTGACAGAGCGCTGAAACAGGCGGGTCGGGGGATAAAGGGATATACGGATTTCCGTGAATTGCTGCAGCAGAGAGATATCGATGTGGCACATATTTGCACACCCCCTCACTGGCATGGAACTATTTCTGTTATGGCCGCCGAAGCAGGAATGGACATATGGTGTGAAAAACCCATGACAAGAACAATTGGCGAAGGAAAAAAAGTGATAGAAGCTGTCCGGAAGCATGACAGGGTGTTCAGGCTCAATACATGGTTCCGTTTCAGGGATGAATTTTACGGATTTGGAACAACCATTACCCCTTTAAAAAAGTTGATCGACAGTGGCGTTCTGGGATGTCCGCTCAAGGTTACAGTGAGCCAGACTACCGGTTTTAACTGGAAATTTGAATGGAGTGGCGACCAGAATCTGACACCGGAACCTGTCCCGGATAATCTGGATTACAACATGTGGCTCGGTCCTGCACCTTATAAGCCTTACAACAGGCTGAGGGTTCATCATAAATTCCGCGGTTTCTGGGATTACGATGGAGGCGGACTGGGAGATATGGGCCAGCACTACCTGGACCCGGTCCAGTATTTGCTAAACAAGGACCATACAAGTCCCATCAGGGTGGATGTGGATGCACCACAGCAACATCCCGATGCTGTTGGCGCATGGCGCAGGATCGAATATACATACGATGATGGTTGTAAAATTATTCTGGATGGCGAAAACAGGGATAAGACTGCAGCATACATCGAAGGACCCGGGGGGAAAATTTATGCTGGCTTTCGTTCCACCATACCCGATATTCTGAAGCTGGCAGATAGCCTGCCAGATCCTGAACCTCAGATTACCTCATTTCATGAATCGGTTCGTACGCGCCGGAAATTCGCTCTGAACGAAGAGAACGGACATCGTTCATGTACGATCGTAAATATGGGCGTTGCAGCAGTAAGATTGGGCCGTACACTTTATTTCGATCCTGTAGAGCAGCTTTTCATCAATGATGAAGGCGCCAACCGCCTGATCAATCCTGAAATGCGTTCACCCTGGTCAATCTAACCGATAAAATTTAAGAGCAAAATTATTAATTGATAAAACTGATAAAACTGATGAATTTCAATAAATATACATTCATATTACTGGTTGCTCTTTTGATGGCTGTTGGTTCAGCCCGGGCACAGGACAAGCAAACAACAGACATCAACGTAACAGATATACTGGCCGGGATGCCTGCTTATGATCAAACACAACTGAACAATCAGATGATCATGCTGCTCGAATCAGGGGAAGAGGGGTTGCAGGAAGTTCTGGAGATGATTTTGCCACCCGGAACCGGTGATGATACCAGGGCTCGTTTTGCCGTGGAGAGCCTGTCACGTTATCTGAGTCAGCCCGGCAAAGGATATCAGAGAGCTGCCTGGGAAACCATGCTCCTCGATGAAATTGAAATTGCTGAAGACACGGACGTAAAACAGTTTCTGATGAGCCAGCTGAACTATATCGGAGGCAATGAAACCGTCGAAAAATTAAGCAAATATCTCACCGATGACAGGTTGTATGATCCGGCCATACGGGCGATGAGGGATGCCAATCCTGAAGCCGCCGGAAATTTTTTTGCAGCCTATCTGGATAAGAGTTCGGGTTATCCGCAGATAGCCCTTGTCAATGCCATCGGGGAGCTGGGATTCAGTGAATATAAACATGCCATTGCCGGGCTGGCCGGAACTGCTGATCCCGAACTTCAGCGGAGTGTGCTTGTCTGTCTGGCAAAACTGGGTCAGACGGATGATCAAAGATTGCTTATCATACGTAAGATGGAGCCTTTTGCAGCAGACCTCAAAGCAAAAAGGCAATTGATAGATGCCGCAGGAAATGTAAAGACGTTCCTCAGCTTTGTTTTTGTCAGCCGGTATCTCGACCAGAAGAAATTGAAATCAGATGCGGCCCGTTCGCTTGTTAAAATAGCACTTCCGGATAAGGGGAAGAACAACGGGCTCAGCGGTACCATGGTGAGTGAATATCTGAACAAGTCCAGGGATATTCTTGCCGGACCTGATCATGAGGGTATGATATCTGACTTAGATAACTACCTGAAAGAGATGCCTGACGAGGCAGGATTTGTTTCCATGTTTAACGGAAGCAACCTTTCCGGATGGCAGGGCCTGGCAACAGACCCGGTTAAAAAGAAAACACTTTCGGCCGGTGAATTGAAGGAATTACAGTCAGCAGCCGATCAGAAGATGCTGGAGAACTGGAGTGTAAAAGATAACAGCATCGTTTTTAACGGAAAGGGAGCTAACCTCTGTTCCATAAAAGAGTATGGATCGTTTGAGCTGATAGTGGACTGGAGAATTACAAAGAAAGGTGATTCAGGAATTTACCTGCGTGGTACTCCCCAGATACAGATCTGGGATATTTCACGGGTTGAATCTGGGGCACAGGTTGGTTCGGGAGGATTATACAACAATAAAATCCATAAAAGTGATCCGCTCCTGGTTGCTGACAACCCTGTCGGGGACTGGAATACCTTTCATATAACCATGGCGGGTGAGCGGGTTACTGTTTATCTGAATGGTCAGCTGGTTGTTGACAATGTTGTGATGGAAAATTACTGGGACCGAAGCATCCCGGTATTCCCAACAGGTTCCATTGAGCTGCAGGCCCATGGATCCGATCTGGCCTTCAGGGACATTTATATAAAGGACTTATAGAAAAAGTCAGATTAGACCAATTCAAAATTACTGCATTTGGCTTCAATAGATTGTAATTCACGATTTATTGTGGATAACTTCAAACCGTATTAATAGCAGGTGTAATTAACACGCTTTACTTTGTAGGGATTTTTTGTGACCCATAGAGATGCTTAAGATTGCAAAAGAAGGCGGCCATTACAGGGTGGAGCTGTTCCAGGTGAACAAGCTGAACACCCTTTTTGCAGGATTGGTCCGGCAGCAGCTCCAGGAACTTGTTGAACAACCAGGCGTTTCGGTCGAATTTAACCTGGAGGGTGTCGGGTTCATAGATACCTCCGGATTTGAGGCGCTGATGGATATCACCGACCGGGCAAAGCAGCACGGCAGTCAGTTCAAACTGTGCAATGTGAGTGATGATGTACGGGAACTGATCATTCTTCTTGAACTGGAAGAGAGGTTCACGATCGGCACCTGTGAAAACATAGCGAAAAAGATTCTGATGGTGCTGGATTGACTTCGTTGAGCCCTGGCCGGTTGACTTCGTTGAGCCCTGGCGGGGTTAGAGCAGGGTCCCGGTTGGTGTAACAGGGGCTCCGGTTGGTTTAACAGGGGTCCCGATCAGCGTAGCAGAGGTGCATCTGGTTATATTCACTTCCACATAATCCCCCGGTTTAAATCCCTCCTTAGGAAAAACAACCACCTTGTTCTGTGATGTTCGTCCGAACAGTTGCTCTTCCGATTTTTTCGAGACTCCCTCCACCAGTACCTCATAGTTATGACCTATATCCCTCTTTTTACTTTCCAGTGAAAGTTTACCCTGCAATTCAATGATCTCACTCAACCTCCGGGCCTTGACCTCTTCCGGTACGTCATCCCTGTATTTCCGGGCTGCATGTGTGCCCGGACGTTCGTTGTATTTAAACATGTAAGCAAAATCATAACCTGCCCACTCCATCAGACTCAGTGTATGCCGGTGTTCCTGGGCTGTCTCCCCGCAAAATCCTGCGATAATATCTGTGGAGATGGAAGCCCCCGGAAGGTACCTGCGGATGGCTGAGATCCTTTCCATATAGTGTTCCCGGGTGTACCTTCGTTTCATCCGGTCAAGCACCGATGAACTGCCCGACTGCACAGGCAGATGAATGGAACTGCAAAGATTGGGATGATTGGCAATCACTTTAAGCAGTTCGTCGGACATGTCCTTGGGGTGGGAGGTGGCAAACCTCACGCGCATCCGGGGATCAATATGAGCCACCCTTTCAAGCAATTTTTCAAAAGTCAGGACCCGTGAACCTTTTTCCCATTGGTATGAATTCACATTCTGTCCGAGCAGGGTAACTTCCCTGTACCCTTTTTCAAACAATCCGGTGGTCTCTCTTACAATAGTTTCAGGATCCCTGCTGCGCTCACGTCCCCGGGTTTCGGGTACCACACAATAGGCACAGAAATTGTCGCATCCCCGCATGATGGACACAAACGAGGTGACGTGGTTCCTGTCCATCCTCACCGGGCGGATGTCCCCATAGGTCTCTTCCAGTGACAACAGGGTATTGATCCCTTTCTGACCGCTTTCCACCTCACTCAGGAGAGCAGGCAATTCACGGTATGCATCCGGACCGACCACCAGGTCAACAATGGCTTCCTCTTCCAGGAGCTTTTCCTTGAGCCTTTCTGCCATACAACCAATGACGCCAACCGAAACCTGTGAATTCTGCTGCTTGATGCGTTTGAATTCCTTGAGCCGGGACCATATGCGCTGTTCTGCATTGTCGCGTATGGAACAGGTGTTTATCAGGATCAGATCAGCTTCATCCATTTGATCTGTTACACAATAGTTGTTTTGCTGCAGGATGGCCACAACCACTTCACTGTCCACAACATTCATCTGGCAGCCATAAGTTTCTATATATAGTTTTCTGGGTGACACGGGGAGCAAAGGTAGGAAACGAACATGAACTCTTTTCATCAAAACTTCAAACAGATGAAAATAACCATTTACCGACAATTATACCCAGTTCGCCGATTTGTTATTTCCCGGTTCGGTGAAGGGTCTTAATATTGCAGTAAAATATTTTTCAGTTAGTAAAATTTAAATCGAATGAAAATGGGAGCTGGTTTATTCTGGGGTGCATTCTTACTTCTGCTGGGTATTGCACTCATTATCAAAGTAGTTTTTAATGTGGATTTCCCCGTGTTCAAGGTCCTTGTGGGAATATTTCTAATCTTGCTGGGTATTAAAGTTTTATTCGGAAGGTTTTTAATTCCTTCCCATCATTTTGAACCTGAGGAAACCATTTTTAATGAACGGGTTTATGACAATCCTGAACCGGGGAAAGAGTATACTGTGCTTTTTGCAAAGGGAGTATATGATTTCACCAATGTAGACCTGAGCAAGGGTAGTTTTCGTGTCAAGATCAGCACAGTTTTTGGCGGGTCACAAATCATCATTCTGAGGGACATGCCTGTGAGGATTAAAACAGATGTGGTGTTTGCCGGAGCTGAATTACCGGATGGGAATACGGCTGTCTTCGGGTCCAGCATCTATGAAAGCGATTCCTGGTCGCCCGATGCGGCAGCGCTGGATATCAAGGTGGACGTGGTATTCGGAGGTGTTCAGGTGATCAGGCGCTGATGACTTTTTTAAAAGCCACTTTTTTATAATTTTGTAGTAAACATGCAGAATTATGTCAGGACACAGCAAATGGTCAACCATTAAACGCAAGAAAGGCGCCAATGACGCCAGGCGGGGAAAGTTATTCACCAAACTGATCAAGGAAATTACCGTTGCCGCCAGTGAAGGCGGAGGTGATCCCGAAACCAATCCCCGTCTGCGTGCAGCGGTTCAGAATGCCAGGGGAATGAATATGCCCAAGGATACCATTCAGAGGGCCATATCCAAAGCTGACAGGGACAACTCCTCTTTTCTGGAGTTAACATTCGAAGGCATGTTGCCTCATGGAATCGGAGTATTTGTCGATTGTCTGACCGATAACCGAAACCGGACAGTGAGCAACGTCAGGTCCATATTTACCAAAAGGGGAGGAAACCTGGGGACCAACGGATCCCTCAGCTACATGTTTGAACGAAAAGGGGTCATCAGCCTGCACAAAGGTGAGTTGGACCCTGAAGAGCTTGAACTGGAGCTAATTGATGCAGGAGTGGAGGAAGTGGAACTGGTGGAAGACACCTTCATGATCACCACGCCCATGGAGGATTTTCACAATGTGCAGAAGAAACTCCAGGAGATGGGACTTGAGCCAGAAAGTGCTGAACTTCAAAGAATTCCGAACGATGTAGCAGACCTTACCCTTGAGCAGGCCGTGCAGATCATGAAAATAGTTGAAGAATTTGAAGATGATGATGATGTACAGGCCGTATCACACAACGTGAATGTGACTGAAGAAGTGTCGGAAGCCATGGATTAGAGGTGCCCTAAAGTCCTTTATTGATCAGCCTTACACAGAATACGACCACTCCGATGATGATGCCCGCCATGGCTGCGGTCCAGAGCAGGTGATCCGGGTCATACCAATTGAAATAGATCAATGCCGGACCGGATACCAGCAGCAATCCCGTTGAAAAAAGCGGGAACTTGCTCAGTCGGAATTTGGTCATGCTTAATCCGATGGCAAACAAACCAAAACAGCTGCTTCCCATGAGCCTGTAATTCTGTTCCTGCCTGAACTGGTCAAGTAAGTTGAGATTCATTTGTTCATTGGCCTGTTCAATGCCTTCTCCCAGGATCTGGAGCATGGTTTGATGTAATTCCAGTCCAACCTTTCCCATGAGCATGAATCCGGCTGATGCACCCAGCAGAAACAACCCGTTCAGGTAATGAAGTGTCTTCAGCCTTTTGTGAAAGATAACCAGATAGAATGGAATGGCAACCAGGGTGATCAGGGCGGTAGCCAGCCATGAATAGGAACTGATCCTCTGATTATGGATGTGTTCTGACAGGTATGCCAGGTCTTCCTGGAAGGTGGCATAAGGACTTACAAAATTGAAATCCAGCAACAAAGAAGTGATAAAACTGAAAGCAACCAGGATGATCATTAATCCGGTAACTACCTCAGTTCGTCGTACTTTCTTCGGGTTTTTATGTTGCATCCGGCGAAAGTAATCAAATTATCATTTGTACAGACAGACGGAATACAAATTTGATTAGTTTTGTCTAACAAATTTCACAGATGAGACATTGTCTTCTCTTCATCGTCTGTTTCATGTTTACCGGGGCTGTACTTCAGGGCCAGTTGGGCAGCACGACCAATACAGGGGGAGATCTTCTTACCCGGCTCCTGGATGATGAGATTGAAGGTCAGGTATCGATCGTCGTGGACAGCCTCCTTGTTGCCAATTACTACAAGTTCATTACCCAGAACAGAAAAGTTACCGGTGTTCCCGGTTACCGAATCCTGATATACTCTGACAGCGGTATAGGAGCGAAGGAAGAGCAACAGCGTGCAAGGGCCAGGTTTCTGTCACTTTATCCGGGGATTGACGCCTACCACGTGTACAATGAACCGTATTTTAAAGTGTATGTGGGTGATTGCAGGACACGGAGCGAGGCCCTGAAATTGTATGACAGGATAAAAAAGAACTTTCCCAACCCTATTCTTGTACCGAATGATATCAACATTAGAAGTATCGAATAGCAGATCCGGTTTTAATGACTGACCAGGTTAAACACAAGTGTGGCATTGCATTGATCAGGCTGCTCAAACCGTTGGAACATTATCAGTTAACCCATGGTTCGTGGCGCTACGGATTGGAGAAGCTATACCTTTTAATGGAGAAGCAGCGGAACCGGGGACAGGATGGTGCCGGGATTGTAAGCCTGAGACTCGACACTCCTCCGGGTCGGAAGTATTTTAACCGGTACCGGGAATCCGGTTCTTCAGCGATCGGCGAAATCTTCAAGAAAATTTACACCGAATACGACAAAGCTGAACAAAAAAACGCGGATGCTTTCAATGACCCCCACTGGGCAAAAATGAACCTTCCATTTGTGGCTGATGCTTACCTCGGGCACCTTCGGTACGGGACCTTCGGTTCAAACATTACAGACAACCTTCACCCGGTAATGCGTCAGAACAACTGGCGTACCAGAAACCTGGTGCTGGCCGGGAATTTTAACCTGACCAATGTGGATGAACTGTTCCAGAGACTGGTAGATCTTGGACAATTTCCCAAAGAGTATTCAGACACTGTGACCATGCTGGAGAGCGTGGGTCATTTCCTTGATACAGAAAACCAGCGGTTGTTCGATCAATACAAGAGCCAGGGATACACCAATAAGGACATTACGGAGCAGATTTCTTCCAGCCTCAATGTGGGGAAAATTCTGGCTGAAGCCAGCAAACATTGGGACGGCGGATATACAGTGGCCGGGATGATGGGTCATGGGGATATTTTTGCCATGCGTGATCCGTGGGGGATCAGGCCAGCCTATTATTATCATGATGAAGAGATCGTCATAGTTACCTCTGAAAGGCCTGTTATTCAGACTGCCATGAACGTGGATTTTGAGAACATCCATGAATTACCACCGGGTCATGCACTGGTGGTAAAGAAGCAGGGTGAGGTAACCATTGAACAGATCCGTGAACCGGAAACGAAAAAGTCCTGTTCATTTGAGAGGATCTACTTTTCAAGGGGCAGTGACAGGGAGATATACAAAGAGAGGAAAAAGCTGGGCGAGTTGCTGGTACCTGATATCCTGAAGGCCATCGATTATGACGTCGAAAACACTGTGTTTTCATTTATTCCCAATACGGCAGAGACGGCTTTTTACGGAATGGTCAAAGGCGTGGAAGATCACGTGTTTCGTCAGAAGTGGGAAAAGCTGAAAAAATTCAATGGGACTTGCAGTCAGGATGAGGTGTTTCAAATCATGACCGAGCGTGCACATATTGAAAAGGTGGCCGTCAAGGATCTGAAGCTCCGGACTTTTATTTCGCAGGATAAAGGCCGCAAAGAGATGGTGAGCCATGTGTATGACATCACCTATGGTACCATTCGGTCAGGTGTAGATAACCTGGTGATCATTGATGACAGTATTGTGAGAGGCACTACGCTGAAAGAGAGCATTATAAAAATACTTGACAGGCTGGGTCCCAAGCGCATTGTGGTGGTATCCTCTTCTCCGCAGATAAGGTATCCCGATTGTTACGGAATTGACATGGCCAGGCTGGGCGATTTCACCGCCTTCAAGGCTGCCATGGAGTTGCTCAAGGAAAATGAAATGGAGCATGTGATCAACGAGGTATATAAGAAGTGCAACATGCAGAAAGACTTTCCCAAGGAGGAATTCGTCAATTATGTGAAGGATATTTATAAACCTTTCACTCCGGAGCAGGTCAGCGACAAAATTGCAGAGATGCTTACCGATCCGATTGTTAAGGCCGAGGTGAGTATCGTATACCAGAGTATAGACAACCTGCACAATGCAGTTCCGGATGACCTGGGTGACTGGTATTTTACCGGGGATTATCCCACCCCGGGAGGAAACAAGGTGGCGAGCACATCATTCCTCAATTACATCCATGGGATCAATTCCCGCGCTTATTGAAGTTGAACCTCCTGAATATTCTGTTGATCTTCAGGTCCCTTCTCCTGATGCTCCTGATCTTCTGCAATTGTTTTGGAATATAATTCGTCACATGCCGTTCCACCTTGGCCTTATAAACGTCATTAACCGTGATCATGATTCCGGTCTCTTCTACATCTCCAAAAGTTTTGTTCAATACGGTTCCGAATGTCTTCATGGAGGGAGAGAGGTTCATATAAGCATTGATCAGCGGCGGAATGGTTTCACCACAGGCCCTCACCTCTTTTGAAAGGATCTTATAATCCCCGCCGTAACCCTCACCTATGAAAATCGCAGTCAGTTTGGCCCTGTCGGTAATCATTTTCAAGGGATCCTTGGGGATAACAAGTCCCTCGTTGTCAGGAAAGTGCTTGTGCAAAAAGAAGAGGATCATGTCCCTGGCCATCTGGTGGTAATGGAGATACATGGTTACCTTACCGAACATGTATTTTTTGGTTGGATAATCCAGCATCAGGGTCCCAAGTCCGTCCCAAAGGTTATCCAGGGCATAGATGCCCTTCCTTCTCAACGTGGTCAACTGGTATTTGGGCTGTACAAAGGAGCGTCCCAGTTCAATCATGTGGGGGAGATAGTCCCTTATAAACCGGTCTGAGAAATCGAATAGTTTGGAGGTGGCCAACCGGATCTTCCCATCTTTAAGGCACTTGTTGGATTCACAGATATGAAACCGGTATCCTCCCAGGATTGACTTTTCGTCGGGATCCCATACGATCAGTTGCTGGTATGCATCCTCCCCGGTATCATATTCGTCCAGGTCACACTCCAGTCCGGTTCCACCTCCGGCATTGCGAAATGAGAGCTCCCTCAACCGGCCGATCTCACGCATGATATTGGGGGCATTTGCAGCATTGATAATGTATATCTTGTTCCCGGCTTTGTTCGTTTTTCGTATGAACCTTTCGTTAGAAAGTTCATCCAACAGTGCTTCGAGAGGAACGGGGGGTATGATCTCTTTCATTTGCATGACTGGGCTGTTTAGTTGTTCAGGTAGCTGAATTTACTGTTGGGATCTTCGGCAAGTGAATAGGTATGGTTTTTCACATGCTCTGCCCACTCTTTCGGGGAGAAACGGGAATCGAAGGTTCCATAAGGGATGGACATTCCGAAGGTGATCACAAAATGTTTATTGCGATGCTTGACAGATTCATTGGGCAGGAAAAGCATTTCCAGGTTGGCCTTGATCCCCAGGAACTTTCTGATATTGGCAAGGTTGTAGAAAAAATTTGAGTTTCTGCCCGATACGTGGATGGGAACAATGTCCCGTTTGGTCTGACGGGCCTTGGTGATGATGCTTTTCTGCCACTCCACATCCCTGATAACCCCTTTTTTCCTGCGTGAAACCAGTCCGGCCGGAAAAGACATAACCTGTTCGTCAGATTCAAATATGGCATTGATGCGACGTACATTATCCATGGCCTGGGCTCCGTGCTTATTGATGGAGACAAAGATTCCATCCATGTTCTTCATATTCATAAGCAGGTCATTCACAAGCACTTTCATGTGGGGATAGGTCCGGTAAAGCTCGCTGATGATCATCATGCCGTCGAATCCCCCCAACGGATGGTTCGCCACAAAAATATAGCGGCTACCTTCAGGCAGATTTCCCCTGCCCTGCACCTCGAGAGTGACATTGAGAGCTTCTATGGAGGCGCGGGCAAAATCCACGTTCTTTTTATATCCGTGAGGATAAAGAAGGGAATTGTTTGCGAAATCGATCCGCAGAATCCGGGAAAGAAGCCGAAATACGAATCCCGGGATCCGCCTGGCCAGGGATGGATTCTTATCCATGAATAGATTCCTGATATTGATGGGCTTAAAATTCTTTTTATGGGTTGCTTCATCCATATAATAAACCTTCTGATCCATATGAGAACCACTCTACCCACAAAAGTAAAAAAAATCCCGGTGACCATCACAACAAACCGGTTTAGCATTGTCATCTCTAAAGTTATGAACAAAGTGGGGAAAAGTGGGATAGAATGGTGTAAAGTGGTGGAAAAGTGCTACTTTTACGTTCAAACCCCATGGAAACCAAATGATAACTTTTATCGGAGACTACACAGTCAGGCTGGATTCAAAAGGTCGGCTTTCATTCCCGGCTGCTTTCAAAAGGCAGATCAGAGAGGCTGTACAGGATGGGTTTGTGCTGAAGCGGGATGTGTTTGACAATTGTCTGATCATGTACCCCATGGAAGAGTGGGAGCGACAGAATAAGATCATCAGGGCCAGGACCAATCCCTATAACAAAGAGCATGTGCGGTTCCTGAGAATGTTTTTCTCTGGCACTGCCGAGGTCTCACTGGATGCAAACAACAGGATGCTGATACCAAAAAGATTGTTGGAATATGCAGGAATTAAGGATGAGGTAGTGCTTGCAGGTCAGTCCGGGAAAATTGAGATCTGGGCCTCGGATGAGTACAATGCTGTGAGTCAGGCCGATGATGATTTTACGGCCATGGCTGAAAAAATATTGGGTGGATCATATGATGAACCAGATGCATGATGGGTTATCACAAGCCGGCATTGTTGCATGAAAGCATAGAAGGTTTAAAAATAAAACCAAAAGGCATTTATGTGGATTTGACCTTTGGAGGAGGGGGTCACTCCCACGAAGTTCTAAAAAAGTTGGGGAAACATGGCAGGCTTGTAGCCTTTGACCAGGATCAGGATGCCGAAGCCAATGTTCCGGATGACAGGCGGATCATTTTTGTCGGGGCAAACTTCAGATATTTAAGAAATTACCTGAGATACCACGCAATCACTAAGGTAGATGGAATACTGGCTGATCTGGGTATTTCGTCACATCAAATCGACATACCGGAAAGGGGATTCTCATTCAAATCGGATGCGGTACTTGATATGCGTATGGATGTGCGCAGCAACAGGACAGCGTCAACGGTACTGAACGAATACACCAGGGACGCCCTGACGAAGATTTTCAGGGCATACGGAGAACTGGGCAATGCCAGGGCTCTCGCCGATGCAGTGATAAGCGCAAGGATGGAGGGAAACCTTACCACCACGGGGGATCTGGAACGGACCCTGCAAAGATTCATTCCCAGGGGACATCCCAGCAAGTTCCTGGCCAGGGTATACCAGGCCCTGCGTATTGAGGTAAACCGGGAAATGGATTCTCTCAGGGAGATGTTGCTTCAGACTGCGGCTTGCCTGGTCCTGGGCGGACGGCTGGTGGTGATTACCTACCATTCCATCGAGGACCGCATTGTGAAAAATTTTATGCGATCGGGGAACCTGGAAGGGATCATCCAAAAAGATTTTTATGGTCGCGTTGAAACTCCCTGGAAGCTGGTGAATCGCAGTGTTATAAGGCCTTCCAGGGAAGAGTTGGAAGTGAATAACAGGGTCAGGAGTGCTAAACTGAGAATAGCTGAACGAATAACTGATGGCTAAGAGTAGACAGAACATTGAATTTGACCAGTCCATAGAGGAAAAGGAGAAAATTTTATCTTTTCGTGACCTGGTGGATGGGAATGTGCTTACCCGCAAGGCGGTATTGAAGCAATCCCGTTTCATCCTTCTGCTGGTACTGATTGCTTTCATCTCTATTGCCAACCGGAATCATGCCGAAAAAACGGTGATCCGTTTGACCCGGATGCAAGGCGATGTAAAGGAGTTAAGGGCCAAATCCATCACCATATCCTCCGATCTGGTAAGGATCAGCCGGCAGTCGGAGGTGGTGCGACTGGTAAACAGGTATGAACTGGACCTGGTCGAGAACCTGGAGCCACCAAAAAAACTGATTAACACAGAGGAATAGCATGTCATTGAAGCGGGACATACTGATTCGGGCTTCCCTGGTGTACCTGGGGATGTTGTTGATGGGACTACTGATTTTTGGAAAGGCCCTTCAACTTCAGTTTTTCGAGAAGGAGATATGGGCCATGGAGGAGAACAGCACCATCCGCCACAAGGTCATTGAGCCCAACCGGGGTAATATCTATTCATCCGACGGACGCCTCCTGGCAGTCTCTGTTCCGTTTTACGAGATCCGGATGGACTTCCAGTCTGAGTCATTTACACGGGACATTTTTGACCGTGGGGTGGATGACCTTTCAAAGTCGCTCTCCAACCTGTTCCAGGACAGGCACTGGGCTACCTACAAGCGCGAACTGGTGAGAGCCAGGGAGAGCGGACACCGTTATTTTCTGGTCAAGAGAAATGTGACCTATACCCAGTTGCAGCAGGTCAAGCATTTTCCCATTTATAACCAGGGAAAGTATAAGGGCGGAGTGATATATGTGCAGAAGAACAGAAGGGTGAGACCTTACGGTATGCTGGCGGCCCGGACCATTGGATATACCATGAGCGGGGACCTGCGAAGTGTGGTCGGTGTAGAGGGTGCTTATGAAACTGAATTGAAGGGAATCGAAGGTTACCGGTTGATGAGAAAGATAAGGGGAGACATATGGATGCCCATTAATGATGCCAATGAAATAGAACCCAAGGATGGGTATGACGTCATTACCACCATAGATGTGGACTTTCAGGATGTGGCAGAAAATGCCCTGCATACTCAGTTGATGAGGCATGGGGCAGACCATGGCACTGTGGTGTTGATGGAGGTGAAGACCGGAAAAGTGAGGGCCATTGCCAACCTGGCCAGAGAGGATGATGGGAATTACAGGGAGAACTACAATTTTGCCATCGGGGAGAGTACCGAACCAGGATCTACCTTTAAGCTCGCTTCGATGATAGCCCTGCTGGAGGACGGGTATGTAACCCCTGAAGACATTGTGGATGTGGGTGATGGTGTTACCAGTTATTACGGACAGAAGATGGAGGACAGCGGTAACGAAGGCATGGGTAAGATTACCGTTCAACGCGCTTTTGAGGCCTCCTCCAATGTGGGGATCTCAAAGATTGTCAACGAAAGTTATAAAAAGAATCCGGAGCAATTTGTGAACCGGCTTTATGAGATGGGATTGAACCGGAAGCTGGGGATTGAGATCAAAGGGGAAGGGAAGCCCGAAATCAAATATACCGACAGCGAGCTCTGGTCCGGCCTTTCATTGCCTTGGATGTCCATCGGTTACGAAGTGCGTATGACCCCCCTGCAGATCCTCGCACTTTACAACGCGGTGGCAAACAACGGCAAAATGGTGAAACCCATTTTTGTGGAAGAGTTGCGTTCCCATGGCAAAACGGTAAAGCGTTTCGATACAGAAGTTCTGAACAACCACATTTGTTCAAAGGAGACCCTTGAACAAATCAGAACCATGCTGGAAGGGGTGGTGGAGAGCGGTACCGCCAGGAACCTTTCCAACAGCCATTACAGGATTGCCGGTAAAACAGGAACAGCCCAGGTGTCCCTCAGCAAGGAGGGATACACAAAGTCTCTTTACCAGGCATCTTTCGTTGGGTACTTTCCGGCCGGCAATCCCAAATATTCCTGCATTGTGGTGGTGAATGCACCTTCGAAACATATCTACTACGGAAATCTGGTGGCAGGTCCCATTTTTCGGGAAATCACCGACCGGATCTACGTTCGTGAGTTTGAAATGCATGACAACCAGGAGGCACTGGTGGTGGAAACTGTTCAGGCACCCTATTCCAAAAGCGGGATCCGTGAAGCGCTCGAATCCACATTCGATTACCTGGATCTGCCGCTGGAACAGAATGACCGGGATGCGGTCTGGGTTTCTACCAGGAGCACCCCCGAAGGGGTGGTGCTCACCTCCCGTCTCATAACCGGTAATCTTGTGCCCAATGTGGTGGATATGGGATTAAGTGATGCACTTTTTCTGCTTGAAAGCAATGGAATGAGGGTGGTTGTGGATGGACTGGGAACAGTAAGAAAACAATCGGTTCGGCCGGGATCTCTGATCCGGAAAGGAGCGATCGTTACACTGAACATGAGTATAAAATCTGGATAAAGCAACAGGTGAAACTGGAAGAGATCATATCAGGATTGGACATCAAAGGGATGCATGGTACAGCAGATGCTGACATCCACGGGATCGCATTTGATTCACGTGAGGTGAGCAACGGGAACATATTCGTTGCAATCAGGGGCTGCGAGGCAGACGGTCACCGGTTTATTGACCAGGCCATTTCCGCAGGAGCAGCTGTGATTGTCTGTGAAGAGGAACAACGGGAATCAGAGCCGGATATAACCTGGATCAGGGTGACGGACTCTCGCAGGGCGCTTGCCCTGATGGCATCCGCCTTCCACGGACATCCCTCCCGGGACCTGCTCCTTGTGGGGATCACAGGCACCAATGGAAAGACCACCATCGCCACCTTGCTCCATCAGCTGCATACCCTGCTGGGTTTCAAGTCTGGTTTACTTTCAACCATCCAGGTGCTCATGGGGGATGAATCCCATCCGGCCACCCATACCACTCCCGATCCGTTACAGATCAATGTATACCTCAGAAGGATGGTGGACACTGGTTGCGAGTACTGTTTTATGGAGGTTTCGTCCCATGCCATTGACCAGGACCGGGTCGAAGGGCTTGAGTTCAATGGAGGTGTCTTTACCAACCTGACCCACGATCACCTCGATTACCATAAGGATTTTAAGGAATACCTGACTGTGAAAAAACGGTTTTTCGACCGGCTCCCGGACAATGCTTTCGCGCTGGTGAACGGAGATGACAGGAACGGAAAAGTGATGGTCCAGAATTGCGATGCAGAAAAACATACTTACAGCCTTCGTTCCATGTGCGAATTCAGGGGCAGGATCAATGAAATGCACCTGGATGGCTCATCACTTTCCATCAACGGTGAGGAGGTATGGGTACAACTGCCGGGACGCTTCAATGCCAGCAACCTGCTTTGCGTATATGGGACCTCAGTACTTCTGGGCCAGCATCCGGATGATGTAATCAGGGTAGTCAGTGAAGTGAACCCTGTGGCGGGCCGGTTTGAGACCCTCCGGTCAAAAAAAGGGACCACCGGTATCGTGGATTATGCCCATACACCGGATGCTTTAAAAAATGTACTTGACACCATTCATGAGGTCAATGTTTCCGGTGGCGAGATTATCACCGTGGTGGGGGCCGGTGGAAACCGGGACCGGGGGAAAAGGCCTGAAATGGCAAGGATTGCCGCAGAAGGCAGTCACAAACTGATCCTTACCTCGGATAATCCCAGGAATGAAGATCCGGATGGAATTCTCGATGATATGATGGAAGGTGTTCCTCCCGCTTTGCTTGGCCGTACCATGCGCATTGTAAGCAGGGAAGAAGCCATCAGAACTGCCTGCATCATAGCCGGAGAGCATGATATCATACTGGTGGCCGGGAAAGGTCATGAGAACTACCAGGAGATAAAGGGAGAAAGGAAAGCATTTAATGATATGCAAATCCTAAAAAGGAATTTAAACTGATAAGTATGATTTACCATCTGTTTGCATACCTCAACCAGTTTGATGTTCCGGGAGCCGGGATGTTCCAGTACCTTTCCTTCAGGGCTGCTCTTGCGATTATCACATCCCTGGGTATTTCCATGGTCCTGGGAAAAGGGATCATTGGTTTTCTTCACCGCAGGCAGATCGGGGAATCGGTACGCGATTTGGGATTGGAAGGTCAGGAACAGAAACGGGGGATTCCCACCATGGGGGGAATCATCATCCTGGCATCCATCATTATTCCTGTTCTGCTCTTTGCCAATCTCACCAACATTTATATCATCCTGATGCTGGTAACTACCGTCTGGTTGGGACTGATCGGATTCCTTGATGACTATATCAAGGTATTTAAAAAAGATAAGAAGGGATTGCGCGGAAAATTCAAGATCATTGGTCAGATCGTACTGGGACTGATCGTGGGACTGACCCTGTTCCTGAGTGACGATGTGAAGATCAGGGAAAGGATACCCATCACCGAAGAGAACTTCCAGGAATACAAAACCCAGGAGATGCTGGTAGATGACAATGGAAAGCTCTATGTAATCAATGAGCATAAAAAACTTCTGACCACCATTCCTTTCGTAAAAAACAACGAGTTCAACTATTCCTGGCTGGTCTGGTTTACCGGAAAATATGCGGACCGCCTGGTCTGGATCATTTTTGTACTTGCTGTCATTTTCATTGTAACCGCGGTGTCCAACGGGGCCAACCTCACCGATGGTCTTGACGGACTTGCTACGGGTTCGGCTTCTATCATCGGTGTTACACTGGGGATCCTGGCATGGCTGTCCGGCAATGCCATATATTCCAATTACCTGAACATCATGCATATTCCCTATACCGGAGAATTGGTGGTTTTTGCCGGGGCTTTCATTGGGGCCACCATTGGATTCCTGTGGTACAACTCTTACCCGGCCCAGGTTTTTATGGGAGATACAGGGAGCCTCGCACTGGGAGGGATCATTGCCGTTTTTGCAGTGATCATTCGAAAGGAGTTGTTGATCCCCATCCTCTGTGGGATCTATCTGGTAGAGAGCCTGTCGGTGATCATGCAGGTAAGTTATTTTAAAAAGACCAAACGAAAATACGGAGCGGGCAGGAGGATCTTCCTCATGTCTCCCATCCACCATCATTACCAGAAAAAAGGATACCCTGAACCCAAGATCGTAACCAGGTTCTGGATTGTGGGTATCATGCTGGCAGTGATTACAATAGCAACCCTGAAGATGAGATAAAACCAACCAGATTATACCTTATGGAAAACAGAGAACGTTTAGTCATCCTCGGTGCCAGTGAAAGCGGAACAGGCGCCGCCATACTGGCCCGGCAAAAAGGATTTGATGTATTTGTTTCGGAAGCAGGCAGGATCAAGCCCTTCTACCGCGAAATGCTGGACGAATACAATGTGCTTTATGAATCGGGAGGACACACAGAACGGCTTATCATTAATGCCACCGAAGTGATTAAAAGTCCGGGTATACCGGAAAGTGCTCCCATTGTAAAGGCCATCAGGAAGAAAGGAATCCGCATCATTTCTGAAATTGAATTTGCAGGCAGGTATACCAATTCGAAGAAAATCTGCATTACAGGCAGCAATGGTAAGACCACCACCACCTCACTCATCCATCATATGATGCGAAAGGCCGGTCTGAATGTGGGCATAGCCGGGAACGTGGGGCGAAGCTTTGCTTTCCAGGTGGCCACCGAAACATATGATTATTATGTGCTGGAACTGAGTAGTTTTCAGCTTGATGGAATGTATGAGTTCAAAGCCGATATCGCCATCTTACTGAATATCACCCCCGATCATCTCGACCGGTATGATTACAACTTCCAGAACTATGTGGATTCAAAGTTCAGGGTATCACAAAACCTCACAGAAGAGGAGTATTTTGTTTTTTGTTCGGATGATGAGATCACCATCAAAGAGCTGGAGAAGATCGTATCAAGGGCCGAACAACTTCCATTTGCATACCAGAAAAAGGAGAAAGATGTGGCCTGGGTGGAAGATGATCATCTCATGCGCATTGAGTATGATGATGTGGACTTCTCCATGTCGGTGGAAGAGCTTTCCCTTAAAGGGAGACACAATACCTATAACAGCATGGCTGCCGGGATTGCAGGGAATGTGTTAAAGATTCGCAACGAGGTTATCAGGGAGGCCCTGATGGATTTTCAGGGTGTGGAGCACAGGCTCGAAACTGTCATGAAAGTGCACGGCATCAACTTCATCAACGATTCCAAGGCCACCAATGTCAATGCTGCCTGGTATGCACTGGAAAGTGTGAAAGGCCAGATAGTCTGGATTGTGGGTGGAGTGGATAAGGGCAACGATTACAGCGAGCTGTACAACCTGGTGGAAAACAAAGTGAAGGCCATTGTATGTCTTGGAAAAGACAACCAGCGGGTGATCCAGGCATTCGGCAACAAGGTTGAATCGATCATTGAATCCAACAATATGGAAGAGGCTGTGAAGACTGCTTATTACCTGGCAAATGATGGAGAAACGGTGTTGCTTTCTCCGGCCTGTGCAAGTTTTGACCTGTTCGAGAGTTACGAGGACAGGGGCAGGCAATTCAAGGAAGCGGTAAGAGGCCTCTGACTTTAGAACAGGCATGAAGCATTAGAAAATGAAGATCAGAAGGTATATAAAAGGTGACCGGATCATCTGGATGGTGGTGTTGATACTCCTGGTGATCTCCCTGTTGTCGGTGTACAGTTCCACCGGCTCGCTGGCCTACCAGCACCGGTCGGGAAATACCTTTTTTTACCTGTTTCGGCAATTGAAGTTTATCCTGCTGGGACTGCTGATCATTTTCTTTGTCCATCTGATCCCCTACAGGGTTTTCAGCCGTGTATCGGTATTTGCACTCTACCTGTCTGTTCCTTTGCTGATCCTCACTATTTTTGCCGGCACCAACATCAATGAGGCCACCCGGTGGCTTCAAATACCGGGTACCGGCCTTACCATTCAGCCTTCCGATTTTGCTAAAATTGCCCTGGTGATGTACCTGGCAAAGATCCTGTCGGTCAATCAGAACAACATCAAAGATTTCAAAGGTGTATTCAGAAAAGTGACCCTGGCCATCATGGGGATCTGTGCCCTTGTCCTTCCGGCCAACTTTTCCACATCTGTCATTCTGTTTGTAACAGCATTCAGCCTGTTGTTTGTGGGAAGAATTCCTCTGAAGTACCTGGCACTGATGATATTTACCGGAGCGTTTGCACTCTCCATATTCATTGGTGGATCGCTGCTTCTCAACAGGGAAGGCCGCATCTCCACCTGGAAACACCGCATTGAAGCCTTCGCGGCAGGAGAGGGTGACAGCTACCAGGCCGATCAGGCCAAGGTGGCCATAGTTCAGGGGGGATTGTTCGGCAAGGGTCCGGGGAACAGCACCCAGCGGAACCTGTTACCCCATCCTTATTCGGATTTTATCTATGCCATCATCATTGAGGAGTACGGAACTCTGTTGGGAGGGTTGCTTGTGCTTGCCCTCTATCTGTGGCTGTTTTTCAGGGCGGGATTGATCATCCGGCGCAGCCGCAGCACCTATGGAGCCTTTCTGGCTTTTGGCCTCTCTATGGGTCTGGTGTTACAGGCCTTTGTAAATATGGCAGTGGCAGTGGGACTGGTACCGGTTACCGGACAGACCCTCCCACTGGTGAGCATGGGTGGATCCTCCATATTCTTTACCAGCATGGCTGCCGGCATGATCCTGTCTGTTAGCTGGGGTACGAAAGAAGAGCAAGGTGAAAAAGTTCAAAGTGAAATAGTGCAGGGTGCAGAAGACAAAAGTGTAGACTTTAATGGTAATTCAGTGGATGGTGAAGAGACTGGATCGGATGGAGCGCAGGCAGAAGCTCCTGCCGGACCTGAAAGACAGCAACCCGAATTTTATGTGAATGAGCAGGGAAAGACCATATAAGGTACTCATCGGGGGAGGAGGTACCGGGGGACATGTTTTCCCGGCCATCGCCATAGCCGACGCCTTAAAGCTAAAGGATCCGGGTATGGAATTCCTGTTTGTGGGGGCGTCAGGCCGGCTGGAGATGGAGAAGGTTCCTGAAGCGGGATACTCCATAATGGGATTGCCGGTGGCTGGATTTCAGAGGAGACTTACCCTGAAGAATATCACCTTCTTTTTTAAACTGCTGGTGAGCATGATCCGGTCGCGCAGGATTGTTCGCACCTTTGATCCGGATGTGGCAGTCGGTGTTGGGGGGTATGCCAGCGGTCCCATTTTGAAGGCAGCTGCGAGAAAACGTGTTCCCATTCTGATACAGGAGCAAAATTCCTGTGCGGGTGTTACCAACCGGTTGCTGGCACGGTCCGCACGCACCATTTGCGTGGCTTATGAAAATATGGACCGGTATTTCCCGGCTGACAGGATCGTACTTACAGGCAACCCCGTCCGCCGGAACCTGATGAGCCTTCCCCGGGATCACAAACAGGATCTTGAAGAATTCGGCCTTGAGGATGGAAAAAAGGTATGCCTTGTATTGGGAGGGAGTCTGGGAGCCAGAACCCTGAATCACAGCATTATGGAGGGCGCAGAAAAGCTCGATCGGGACGGGCTGCAAATCTTATGGCAATGTGGTAAATTCTATCAGAAAGAAGCAGAGGAGATGGTCAGCAGGAGCGGATTGAAGAACATCAGGGTACTGTCCTTTATTTCGAAAATGGATTGTGCTTACGGGGCAGCCGATTTGATCGTATCCAGGGCCGGAGCCATCACCATTTCTGAATTGTGTCTCATCGGTAAGCCGGTGATCCTGGTCCCGTCACCCAATGTGGCTGAAGACCACCAGACCAGGAATGCCGAAGCACTGGTTTCCGGGAACGCGGCCATCTTGGTGCCCGATAACCTGGCCGGGGAATACCTGGTGGATAAAATATTGAAACTGATGGGCGACGAAGATCAGAAGAAAGAATTGTCAGAGAATATCGTTCAACTCGGCATCTCAGATGCTTCACAGCATATCGCTGCCGAGGTAATAAAAATAATGGGTCATTGATGATTTGGAGCAACCTTGATAGTGTCTATTTTATTGGTGCAGGCGGCATCGGAATGAGCGCTCTGGCCCGCTATTTTGTGAGCCAGGGGAAAGAGGTGGCTGGTTACGACCGCGTATCCACACCCCTGACCGATCAGTTGAGCAGGGAGGGGATTGATATTCATTTTGAGGACAGATCGGTATTGATTCCGGATGCATACCGGAATCCGGAAAGGACACTGGTGATCTATACCCCGGCGGTTCCGGAGAATCACCAACAATTGAATTATTTCCGGAAAAGGGGATTCCGGGTGATCAAGCGTGCGGTGGCTCTGGGTGAAGTGTTCAATGCAGGCAGGGGCATCGGGGTGGCAGGCACCCATGGAAAGACCTCCATTTCCACCATGCTGGCGCACATCCTTCACAACTCAACCCTTGGATGCAATGCTTTCCTGGGAGGAATCAGCAAAAATACAGGAAGCAACCTCTACCTGGATCCAGCCTCGAAGTTCATTGTAGCTGAAGCGGATGAATATGACCGTTCATTTCTGGCCCTCTTTCCCGAAATTGCAGTGCTTTCCTCAATGGATGCGGACCACCTGGACATTTACCATTCAGAAGAAAACATCAGGAAGGGATTCGAGTCGTACATTGCCCAGATCCGGGGAAAGGGAAAACTGATACATAAGTATGGCCTTACACCGGAAGTACCCGGCCACATTGAGCGATATACCTATTCCATTGAAAATACCAAGGCAGATTATCATGTAAGAAATCTGAAGCCACATGGACTGGGATACCAGTTTACGGTAGTGACACCCGATATGATCATCCCGGAAATCCAGCTGATAGTTTTCGGATTGATCAACGTTGAAAACGCGATGGCAGGGATTGCCGTAGCCCATCAACTGGGAATTGGCCCGGAGATCATTGCCAGGGCTCTTTCCACCTTTAAGGGAGTGGAGCGGCGGTTCGATGTGCAGGTTCAGCGCGAAGAGCGTATTTATATCGACGATTATGCACACCATCCGGAGGAGATCAAGGCATTCCTCTCTTCGGTCAAAGCGTTGTTTCCTGACAGAAAGCTTACCGGGATTTTCCAGCCTCACCTCTATTCCAGGACAAGGGATTTTGCCGATGCATTTGCCAGCAGCCTGGAAATGCTGGATGTGCTGATCCTGATGGATATATATCCTGCAAGGGAGGACCCCATCCCCGGTGTGAGCGCCTCCATGATATTCGACCGCATCAGGTTGAAGGATAAAATGCTGGTTTCCCGTGAGCAATTATTGAGGGTGGTCAGGGAGCAGGATCCTGAATTACTGGTGACAATGGGAGCAGGGGATATTGATCAGTTTGTGAAACCCATTGGAGAATGGTTTAGAAAGAGATGATAAAAAAGGCATTAAAAATATTGACCTGGATATTGATTGCTGCATGGTTTGTGGTGATGATGGGATTCGTTTCGGGAGAAGCGGATAAAGTGCTCTGCAACCGCATTGAAGTGAGCCTTTCCGACACAGTTCATTATCGTTTTATAACCCGGAGTGACGTGCGGGCCATACTTGAAGCGACTGATATGCATCTCCAGGGATACCCGCTTGCTGAGATCAATACCAGGTCGCTGGAGAAAGACCTTGAGCAAAATCCCTACATCAGGAATGCAGAAATCAGCAAGGATATATCTGGTAAACTGGAAGTATGGGTTGAGCAGCGGGTGCCACTGGTCCGGATTATGCCCGGGGGTAAAAATGGTTACTATCTGGATAAGGAAGGAAAGATGCTTCCCCTTTCAGATTCGTTTACCCCCAGGATCCTGCTGGTTTCGGGTAATATTCCCTATCCGGACAGGCAGGATGGGTCGGATGACCGGTTAATGGATATATACCGGTTCAGCAGCTACCTGGCTGATCATGATTTCTGGGGAGACCAGATTGTGCAAATCTATGTAAACCAGGAGGGAGAATATGAATTAATCCCCAGGGTAGGTGCACACCACATCCTTCTGGGCAGCATGGATCAGTGGGAAAAGAAGCTGAGAAACCTGGAGTTGCTCTACCGGCAGGGACTCTCACGGTACGGCTGGAATACATATGGAACCATCAATTTAAAATATACAAATCAAGTAATATGTACTAAACGTTAAGACTATGGCAACAAACGAAAAAATCGTAGCTGCGGTTGATATTGGCACGACTAAGATCGTCAGCCTTGTGGGCCGGTTGAATGAACAGGGAAAACTTGAAGTCCTGGGCATCAGTCAGACTGCATCCAAAGGTGTCAAGCGCGGGGTCGTCCTTAATATCGAGGAGACCGTAAATGCAATCCAGACCACATCCACTGAAGCAATCGAGCAATCGGGGCTTAGATTCAATGAGGTGTTTGTAGGGATCGCCGGACAGCATATTAAATCTGTTCTGAACAGGGGTTATATCAACAGGGATTCCTATGATGATGAGATTACCCGGGAGGATCTTCAACACCTGATCGATGATATGTATAAGATCCCTGTGGATGTGGGTGAGGAGATCATCCATGTATTGCCTCAGAGTTACATTGTGGACAATGAAACTGGTGTAAAAAATCCGGTGGGAATGTTCGGGAAGCGCCTGGAGGCCAATTTCCACATCGTGATCGGCCAGATCTCCTCGGCCAGGAACATTGAAAAGTGTATCAACAGGGTGGGCCTGGATGTGAAACAGCTGGTGCTTGAACCCCTGGCATCCAGTGCCGCGGTGCTCACTGAAGATGAAAAAGAAGCGGGGGTTGCCCTGGTGGATATAGGGGGTGGCACCACCGATGTGGCAGTTTATTATGATGACGTGATCAGGCATACGGCAGTCATTCCCTTTGGAGGAAATGTGATCACCAGGGATATCAAAGAGGGATGTGCCATTCTGCAGCGCCAGGCTGAGTCATTGAAGATACAGTTCGGGTCTGCCCTGGGCGACCTGGCACAGGAGGATAAGGTGGTGACCATTCCGGGCATCTCCGGACGTGATCCCAAGGAGATCAGTTTCAGGAGCCTTGCATACATCATCCAGTCTCGCATGGAAGAGATCATTGATGCGGTCAGTTATGAAATAGAGAATTCGGGTTTTATGGATAAGCTGAGCGCGGGAATCGTACTTACCGGTGGTGGATCTATGCTGAAGCACCTCAATCAACTGGTGAAATTTAAAACCGGGATGGATGTACGCATTGGATTCCCTGGAGAAAAAATGGCTGCCGATACGTCCGACGAGATCAATCAACCCATGTTTTCCACGTCGGTGGGTCTGCTCCTGAAAGGACTTGAATACTACGCTGAGAGGGAGGAAGAGATGTTAATACGGGAGACCGGACAGGTGGATGAAAGTTTTGAAGAGACCGGGGAAATCAAGAAAACCAAAAAAGGGATCAAGGGAGGAAAGATCCTGGAAAGCCTGAAAAACACCCTCAGCGATATATTTGACGAGAGTGATGTGAAAATGTAGCAAAATATTGTACCATGGAAGATTTAATTAATTTCGATCTGCCGCCGGAGCGGTCATCCATTATCAAGGTAATTGGAGTTGGAGGAGGTGGCTGCAATGCGGTGAACCAGATGTACCATAAAGGCATCCAGGATGTGAATTTCGTGGTTTGTAACACCGATGCCCAGGCTTTGCATAACAGTCCTGTGGCAGTGAAGTTGCAGCTGGGGGATATCCTGACAGAAGGACAGGGTGCCGGAAGTAAAGCTGAAGTTGGAAGAGAGGCAGCCATGGAAAGCATTGACAAGATCAAGGAGGTCCTGTCAAGCAATACCAACATGGTTTTTATCACTGCCGGGATGGGAGGAGGAACGGGTACCGGGGCTGCGCCTGTCATAGCCAGGGTGGCAAAGGAAATGGGAATACTGACAGTTGCCATAGTTACCATTCCCTTTCGTTTTGAGGGTCCCGAGCGTATCGACCAGGCCATCAAGGGCATTAATGAGTTGAAAGATCATGTGGATTCATTGCTGGTAATCAACAATGAAAAACTCCGGGAGATCTATGGAAACCTGAGGGTGAGCAATGCATTTGAGAAAGCAGATGATGTCCTGGCCATTGCAGCCAAGGGCATTGCAGAGATCATTACCGTACATGGTTATATCAATGTGGATTTTGCCGATGTTCAGACTGTGATGTATAACAGCGGTGTGGCCATCATGGGATCTGCCACCGCATCCGGTGAGAACCGGTCCCAGCAGGCCATTGCAGCAGCACTCACATCACCCCTGTTGAACAACAACGAAATTGAAGGTGCCAGAAGTGTTCTGCTCAACATTACCTCTGGAACCGAGGAGATAACCATGGATGAAATTTCCGAGATTACGGATTACGTAGTAAGTGCAGCTTCAAGGAATACCACCCTGATCTGGGGTATGGGCAAGGACGAATCGCTGGGTGACCAGATCAGTGTGACCATCATTGCCACAGGGTTCAAAATGAACAGCATTCCGGAACTCTATGTAGGAAAGAAACAGAAGCATTTTGTACCACTGCGGGATCCTGGTCATGAATCAACCATCAAAGATTCCCGCTCCAACGTGGTGGCCCAGCAGAGATCCCTGGAATTTGATGTGAATGACAGGGAGAATGCAGAAGAGTATATCCTTATGGAGCAGTCCCGGGAGGCCCCTGAGGAGAAGGAAAAGAAGATGGCAGAGCGGGTGCGGAACCTGAAGGAAACACACGAGAAACTGAGGGAACGCGGCTACCTGACCGGCTCCGGAAACGACGAGATCGAGGAGCTGGAAAACATACCTGCCTACGTGCGGAAGAAGATCACCATTGACCAGCAAAAACATTCGGAGGACCAGGAGGTATCCCGCTACCGCCTCACCGATGAAGGCGATGGAGAGGAAGGCCCCAGGCTAAGGCCCGACAACTCCTACCTGCACGACAATGTGGACTGATTTGATGGGATTGTAAGGTGCCTTTTTTACAATCCCAATCCTGACAAGGTTGCTTATGGGCACCTCTAAAAACTGCTCATGTACCTATGTTTTTTTTGAAAAATATTTATCCACATTTGTTACAGGACTTCTATTTTATCGAGTAATTTGTTCCTGGTCCTATTCCATGTTTTTCAATCAAGTTTTTTTCAATCAAATTAGGTAGTATTCTCTTTACAGTTGGACTAGGTATTCTCAATTTCTTTGCTATTTGTCCAGATTTACAACCCGTATTGTTGCTAATAAACGTTATTATCGATTTTTCTCTCGGAGACAGTTTTGTCTCAATTCCACTAATTTTAAGTTTCTTCATCAGTTGCTCCTGAATGTTGTAAAGAGCATCTAAGAAAAAGTTCACCCACTCAGTTGCATTTTCATTGGGACGTTGTGCTTGGCAACTTCTCAAAACTCTGTAATACTCTGTTTTTTTACTTTCAATTTCATGTTCAAAGCTTACATATTGAATCCATTTATATCCATGTTTAAGAAGTAATAGCGTTGATATCAATCTACTTAATCTTCCATTACCATCTTGAAATGGATGAATGCTTACAAAATCGTATGCAAACAAAGCACATTTCACCAATGGATGAGTTTTATTGTCATTGTCATACCAATCAATCAAGAGTCGCATTGCGTCTTGCGTTGGGAAACCTGCTTCAGTTGTCTTGAAGATAATCTGCCTTGTACCGTCAGGTAATTTTGCTTCTACTGCATTACTAAGTTGCTTATAATCTCCCTTATGCCATTCATCCTGTTGGCTATATTTTAGCAAAACATTGTGTAGATTTTTTAAACCATTTTCACTTATTTTAATATCATCGTATGATTCTGATATTAAATTTAAGGTTTCAAAATATCCAACAACTTCTTGTGAATCTCTATCTTCAATTTTTGTTATATCAAATTCTTTAAGCAGTACTTCAACTTCTTCATCTGACATTTTAGAACCTTCAATCCGTGTTGAAGCCCCAACACTTCTTACTGTCGCAATTGATTTCAATTGTTTTAAACTTTGTCCTTCCTTTTTCTCTATCGAAGACCATGATGCATCAAATCTTTCAATATGGCTAATTAGTCTGATCAATTCCCAATCAATGTTTATTCTAAATGTGTGTACTTGATTTTCCATATCACAAATGTATCATTTCTTCTCATATCGTGATACGATATGATTCGTTTATATTCGATAAATATCCGGTACCTCTGATACGATATGATTCAATTTGATACGAAATGCTGTTCGATAAAATGCGCACCTGAAGGGGATAAAAAAGGGTGCCGTTTGTGGCGCCCTTTCATAATTTTATTCAGGCTTGCTTATGTGAGTATTTGTAAAGTGAGCAAACTGGCATTTTCCGCAAAGCGGATAAGCACTTTGCGAACTTATAAATACGAACCTTAGTTGTAGAACAGCTCCAGGCGGTTATCCTGAACATTGGCTGCATCCAGCAGTGCGTTGTAAGCCTCATAATTGCTCCTGGATTCCATGGAGTACTTGAGCCTCGCTTTAACGGCCGGATCCACCGCTTCTTCAACAGGTGGTTCGGTACGGTTGGTTACTGCAATGACGAAAACACCACTCTCCCCGATCATAGGTTTAGAGATCTGATCCACGGGAAGGTACATGGAAGCACCCACGATAAAAGGTTCAAGCCCCACACCGGAAACATAGGTATTGGCGAATTTCACCTGGGTGGCTTCTCCCACATTCTCATTGTTGTTAATGCCGAACTGTGAAAGGTCTGAAACACCTGCAAGCTTTTCATTTAATATTTCCACAAGTTTTTCAGCCTTCTTCTCCTTCTTTACACCCAGTTCCACCTCGGCCCTTACCTTATCCAGGTTGGCATATCCATCCTCCTTGGATTCAGTAAGTACGGCTATGATGTATTTCTCGTCAGCCTGACTGAATATGTTACTTACGCTGTTAATGTCGGCTGAATATGCCCATTTGATGATCTGGGTGGGTTCGTCAATTCCGGGAATGGTCTGTTGGTCTTTGCTGATGTTAGGTGCAAACCGTGGATCCAGTCCGAATTCACGGGCCTGCTCAGTGAATTTTTCCAGGTCGGTGGCTTTCCCTCTGAATTTAACCGCCCGGTTGTAGTAGTCCTGGTTGGTTTCATCGCTGGCATAAATGTTTCTGATAATGCTGGCTAACTGTATTTTACGTACTGGACGACTCTGGTTTTCAATCCGGATGATATGGGTTCCGAACTGCGTCTCTGTGGAGACCAGGTCCCCTGATTTATTCGTAAAACATACATTGTTGAATTCAGTAACCATGTTACCCTCGGTAAACCAGCCCAGGTCACCACCAATGGCACGGTTGCTTTCATCCGCGGAATACTCCAGGGCAATCTGGTTGAAATTACCTCCATTCTCGAGTACTCCTTTAAGGCTGTCTGCCAGGGATTTGATTACTTCCCTGTTGCCATTGAACGCCTGGAGGGAAAGCAGGATATGTCTTACACGTACCGAATCGGGACGCATCTGATCGTTATGGGCACGTACCAGTTTGAAAGCATCTTCCTCCCGGTAAGGTCCGAAGATCGTCTCATCGGATGCATTGAATACCGAATCCTTTATGATGGCAGGAAGTTCTTCATAGGTGTAATACCTGACATCGAAAGGTTCATCGGAAGTTCCGTTCACATACCGGGGTACTTCATCTACGGCAACACGTGAGAATTCTGCTTTGGTCTGGGAAGTCCAGTACTCAGCATTTCCAACATCCTTTTCACTGGGTTCCACCTCAAAAACTATATATTGGAAGGTTCTTGAAGCTACTTGCTTATAGGATTCCTTATGCTGCTTATAATAATGTTTCAGATCTGACTCGGTGATAGAGATCTGTTCGTCGGTTACCTCGGTGAAGGGTTTGGATATAAAAGTAAAATCTGCAACTTTCCCCGTCTCGGTAACATAATCTTTCACATCCAGGGAGGAGGGTTGGAAACCTTTCCGCACCAGGTTGAAATATTTCTGATTCATCTTTTCATCCACAATCTCCTTTTCGATAAACATCCAGCGCTTCTTTTCCTGTTCAAACTGAGGGTTGTCCAATGCGTTGAAATAGTTGGTCATCACCGAGCGGTTAAGCTGGCCTGTTTCCGGATTGGCAAACATCTGACGTACGATGGGATGAGGTTCACTTAGTGCAGGATTTCCATTTAATCCCATGATCTGGTCGCCTGTAATCATGGTCTTCAATTCGTCTGTGCTTACATAAATCCCCAGCTTCCCGTAAGAGCGATCCATGATGGTTTCTCTTACAAGTCTCCTCCATGTTTCCTGCTTGATTTGACGTTCAACCTCGGCATCAAGAGACTGCCCGCCGGCATTGAGCTGGTAAAATTCACGCAGACTTCTTTCACGATTCAGATAATCCTGTACCCCTACCTCTTTCCCATTTATTTCAGCAACGGCTTTTTTCCCAAGGTTGGGAGCCCCGGATCCCATCAGATCTCCGAGAATAAATGCAAAAAGTGCCAGTCCTATTACGACGGCAATCAGCAATCCCGCTTTGTTTCTAATATTCTGTAATGTAGCCATTTATGGATAATGATTAAACTATGTAATTTCCTAAAATTTGAGCGTACGAATATAGTAATAATTAGAGGTTTAAGAAAAATAGTGTGGATGAAATTTAATTGATTAAGAATGAATCACTTTCAGCTCCACCGTTTCGATGCGGTTGGAGCTTACATCGGTAATGGTTATCAGGAAGTTATCCATTTCCACCGTGGTGTCTTTTTTGGGGATGCTTTCGTAATGGTAGATAATGTAGCCTGCCAGGGTATCATATTCTTCAGAGTCGGGGATGGCAAGGAGATATTTATCATTGAGGTAATCAATCTCATGTCTCCCGGAAAGCAGGTACCGGTTATTGTCCAAGAGCTTCTCCACCAGGTCGCTGGTGTCATGTTCATCTTCGATCTCACCAAAGATCTCTTCGATGATGTCCTCTGTGGTTATTACGCCGGATGTTCCACCGAACTCGTCCACCACCAGTGCAATGCTTTTTCCCTCCTTGATGAATCCTCCGGTCAGTAGTTTATTAACAGGCAGTGTTTCAGGAACAATGTGGATGGGTTTCAGTTGTGATTTGATCAGAGCAGGTTTCCTGTAGAGGTCCTTTGAGTTAACATACCCGATTACATTATCAATGGTTTTACTATAAATGAGGATCCTGCTAAGTCCGGTTTCAATAAATCTATGTGTCAGATCAACCAGTTGAGCATCAATTTCCAGTGCAATCACATCGGTTCGGGGGATCATGCAATCCCTTACTTTGAGGCTGGAAAACTCCAATGCATTTTTAAATATTTTCAGATCTTCGATCTCCTCATTGTTTGTGGTTTGTTCAGGTTGGACAGTTGTGAGGAAATGGTCCAGATCCACCTTGCTGAATACTGGTTCTGAAGAGCTGGTTTCGGGCTGGATCTGAAGCAGGTATCTCATTGTAAAATTCGAAATTCCGATGGTAAGCAGTGTAATGGGATAAAGGATCACATAAAAGATCAGGATGGGTACACTTAACAGGCGGAGAGAATTGTTTGGATTGAGCCTGAAAATGGTTTTGGGAAGAAATTCGGCTATGAGCAGAATAATCAGGGTCGAGACCAGGGTCTTCACCAGTAAACTTGCCACTTCGGCTTCGCCAAGCAGGTTCCTGAATGGTTCATCCAGCAGGATTGCAAAAGAGATCCCGTATATAACCAGTGCAATGTTGTTTCCCACCAGCATGGTGGCTATGAATTTTGAAGGTTTTTTGGTGAAAAAGCTGACAAGGTTTGCAAACACCTTTTTTTGTTTCCTGTCAATCTCAATCCTCAGTTTGTTGGCCGATACAAAGGCAATTTCCATGCCCGAGAAGAAAGCTGAAAAGAGAATGGAAATTACAATGAGGATGACCAATATGATTGCGGACATGGTTTACTGGCGTGAAATTCGCATTCTTCTTCTGAAAAAGTACATGATAAAAGCGAGGATCGCAAATAAATAATAATACCAGCTCTCTGAGATACCATTGCTCAAAGTCACGTCCACTGCTATAAAAAACATGAGTCCGCCCAGTACAAACCAGATCACTTCAAATATGCCTGATATGCTATTCTTCATTCTGGATATTTATGGTTCCACTGGATCCTATCAATTTCCAGTTGGACAGGTCCTGGTGTGATTCGAATCCCCGCTTCCCGTACATGGTGCCTTCCTCATTCTTGATCCTGGTGAAAGCTTCTGAATAGATGAACTTCTTTTCTTCATCCCAGAAAAGCTCCTCGGTATTCAGCATATCTCCGTTATCAAGACTCCGGACCACCACATTTCCGGTGGCATGCCATAGCCTCTCCTGTGAATAATAAATCGCATAATCTGACCGGATCTCGGATTCAATTTTCAGGCTGTCATTATAAAAATAGACCTCAAGTCCCTCGGGGAATTCCATATAGGGCCGCTCGATGTCAGGGAATTGTCTGAAGACAGGTGCCAGTATCTGAACCTTTACCCTGGCTGAGTCACTGTAAATAACTTCTATATTGGAACCTTTAATCTTCGGGGTCTCATTTTCATCGGTAACCATATTGATCCTCTCAATATCGTTTTCACATCCTGTTGAGAAAAGAAACAGGATAAAAAAGGGAAATGCAATATTTCTAAACGACTGGATCATATCTGCAAAGATAGAAAAAAGCTATTCCTTTCGCATGTATTTTAACGCAACGTGGTTGTTGCTACGCAAAAATCCCATGTTGCTTTTCAAACACATCCTCAAGGGTTTAGAACTTTGGTTCTTATTCCGGAGATAGAAAAAAGCTATTCCTTTCGCATGTATTTTAACGCAACGTGGTTATTGCTTCGCAAAAATCCCATGTTGCTTTTCAAACACATCCTCAAGGGTTTAGAACTTTGGTTCTTATCCCGGAGATAGAAAAAAGGCTATTCCTTTCGCATGTATTTTAACGCAACGTGGTTGTTGCTTCGCAAAAATCCCATGTTGCTTTTCAAACACATCCTCAAGGGTTTAGAACTTTGGTTCTTATTCCGGAGATACTTGAAAACGAGGTTTGAGAATCTGGAGCAAGAAAAAGGGCCATCCCTGATGAGACGGCCTCTGTTTTTTTAGGCATACCGGCGTTAGGCTGCTATTTCCTGGATCTTACGGTGGTGTATTCATTGATACAACCCTTCACCTGGTAAGAATCGCCATTCTTCATATCTCTGAAGAACACCTCTTCATGGTTGGGATACTGACCGGCATAATCGTTCAACTTCTTAGTGGCATCTGCCGCCACACTGGGATCCACGGATTTTGCTTTGGCGTACTTGTCTGCTGCCACCCAGAATGCGGTGCGTTTTTCAAAGTCATCGCCCAGGTTATCACGGGAGGCAATGATTGCATCTCCCATTGTGATGTATGCTTTCCCATAATTACTCTTCAATCCAACCGCTTCACGTGCATACCTGATGGCGTCACAATAATCTTTGCTGGCACTGCTAATAATAGCGAGTTCATAATACCATTCTGCCTTTGTTTCATTATCCACATTGGCATCTTGCACCGCTTCCTTTAAATAAAGTGTGGCTTTCCGGAAATCATTCTTTGCAATGAAAAGAATGGCCAGGTTGTGAGCAGACACAGGGCCTGGTTCAATTTCGTACATTTTCTCAGAGGCTGCCACATACAAATCGGCCCTGTCACATCCGGTGGCTGTGTAGAAAGTAATTACCTTTTGGAGAAATTCCTTGTTTTCCTGACCGGCCTGATACTGAGGCTCAAAATAACCATTCAGGGCCTCACAGGTAAGCAGTCCGCTCTTGAGCATGTTATCGTCGATGTTTGCCTTGGCGCGTACCCACCGGGAGCTTTTCCCCAGTAATTTATCGATGATGGCTGTAACCATAAAATAATCGTCAATCACCTGGTTATCATCGATTTTAATTGCTTTGTTCAGCGTAATACTTGCTGAAATAAAGGTAATCATCACCGCATCCCTGGACTTGCTCTTTTCCCGTTCAATGCTCTCTTTGAGGTAGCCGTAAGCTTCATTCACAGACCCGATATCAGACCTGCGATAACGCAGCAGATCGATACCCTTCCGGCCCAGTATGCTTCCTGTTCTACCTCTGAAGTACTCAATGCGCCGGTCGTAGATGAGCATCATGGTGTCAATCAGTTCATCCTTGTGCTCTGCAGTAGGGGCGGACTCAATTAACTTGCGGTACATGGTGACCCCCTCCACATACATCTTTTCACTGGAGGCAGGACATTCACTAAAGACATTGCGCCAGGGATCTATGGCATCTTTATAGTTGTTATGTTTGAAAAACTCCTTGTAAAGCGAAAGGTTTTTTATGCAGTTGATGCTGTCCTTGCCTTTCCCGTATTTTGATCCGTCCTCAACTCCTTTTTGTGAAATCACAGGTAGGACAAACAAAAGGGATAATGCTGCCAGTAATACTGATTTGAGGGCTTTTGTTTTCATACCATTCAATAATTTTCCAGGTTTAATCAAATCTCCTTTTCCGAAACCACAGATCGTGCAAAGTTACATTAAATGTAATAATTCCATAATTTTCTTCCACTAAATTGTAATCGGTAGTACCCCTGGTACCCAGTGTGAAAGCCACATTTATGCTTGACCTCATCGTCTTCACCGGTATACCCAGTCCAAAAGTTATGCCATAGTCCTTCAGCTGGTAATCATTCACCTGGAGATAGTAGTTGGAGTAATACCCGCCCACGCGGTACGTCATGAGTTTGAGATAACCCCGAAGGGCTTCAGCATCAGGCGTATACTCAACGCCGAAATGCATGGAGGTGGCATTGGTGGTGGCATAATTTTCGCCGGAAATGGCTCCTGTCCAGTCCTGCATATAATAATCGCCTGCAATGGTCAGTTTGTTGGGAATTCCCAGCGCAATCCCCAGACCGACCTTCTGCGGAAGGGTAAAACTCCTGATGGTAGTATCCTGGCCAAGGGGGAATCTCGGATAAACTGTTACAGAATCATTCAAGGCAACCGGGTCGAAAGGATAAATGTTGTTCACCACATTGTACTCGATCTTTGTATCCACATTGGCTGCCAGGTCATATACACCACCCAGGGTGAAGAAAAACTTATCCTTAATGACCTCCTTATATTGCATTCCAAAACTGAACACCGCCTTCCTGAGGTCAAAATTCTCAAGGGATGATACGTTTGAATAGCTGGGACTTACCGGGAATTCAATGGATCGTTCCCTGGTGAGCCTTCCCATCAGGTAATTCATGGTAACGCCCACCGAAATCTTGTCAAAGACTTTTGCCGAGGTACCCATGTAAAAATTCATGATGCCCCCGTCCCCTTTATAATATGTATCCATGGCTTCCCCGACTGTGAAATCGTCATATTCCTGTTTGATGCTGTAGCCAATGCTGCTGTACGGTACGATCCCTGCTGAAAAACCCATGTGCTTTCCCATGGAAGATGCAAAGGCTACGTGGTGAAGGTTCATGTTCCACCAGCTGTTTGAAGATAGGTTCGTTTTGTACTGGTTATGAAAGGAATTGGCTCCAAAATCAAAATAGACCGAAGTGCTGTCAAGGGCCGAGAAAGAGGCAGGGTTCAGGGTATTGATCCTGTTGCCTTCATGGATGGCAATCCCGGTGCCACCCATGGCCTGATTTTGTGCGAATCCATTTTTGGCCAGGTCGCCCAGCGCAAAACGCGTATAGGGCGAATAGGTATTGAACTGGCTGTAAAGTGGTATGGTGACAAACAGGATGATAAAAAAAATAACAGGCAGTAATCTATCTTTTCTCAGATGCATTGTGTTCCAGTATGCTGTTAAGTCCGATCAGGTTCAGATTCAAGTCCACAAAGAAACTACTTTTTAACTTTCCTTCAAAGTATTTTGCATCCCCCCCGGTCAGGACCACCTGTAATTTCGGGTAGTTCTGACTGATGGCGTCAATGAATCCATCCATTTCAAACAACAATCCGTTTACGATGCCAGATTGAATTGCCTCCCTGGTACTGCTCCCCACGAGCTTGGGCTTTTCTTCAGGCCGCTCCAGGTGTGGCAGACGGTTGGTGTATTTATTCAGTGACTTAAACCGTATATCCAGACCCGTGGAGATGTTTCCACCCACAAATACACCCTCCGAGGTGACAATATCATAGGTAATGGCCGTTCCGGCATCTATCACCAGAACGGTTTTGCCCGGGTAAATAGTATATGCCCCTACTGCTGCTGCTATTCGGTCGTAACCCAGGGTGTCGGGTGTTCGATAATTGTTGATCAAAGGAATTGGTGTGGCATGGTCAAGTTCTATGCAGGTATTGTAAAGGTTGCCCAGGTAATCGATGATTTCCCTGGAGTAGTTTACGACGGAAGAAATTATGGCTCCTTCCAATCCTTCGTAACGTGCATGAAAATAGGCGATCTCTTTGCTGGTTATTCTGTCATAACCGGCAGATTCAATGACGCTGCTGCCTTCGCATACTGCGATTTTCCCATAACTGTTTCCCAGGTCAAGAACGAGGTTCATTTGCGCTATCGTTATTTAGTTTCAGTAATATTTGATATGCATCATGTACAGAGTTTACCAGATCACTTCGCAGGCTTAGCTTCTCCTGCTCTTCCCGCATTCGGAATATTCCCGGATGAGCCTGGATGTTCCCGATCACCTCCCTGAACTTTTGTGAACTGTAGAATGGTGATTCCGGATTATTTACAAAATACGTGATCAGCATGCTTTTTTTCAATATAATTTTTTCAACACCATTGCGCTGGGCAAGCCATCGAAGCTGAACTACCTTCAATAATTCCTCTGATGGAGGTGGCAGCGGACCAAACCTGTCGGTCAGCATTCCACGGAATTCCTCCAGTGACGATTCATCGCGGATGACATCCAGTTTTCTGTAAAGTTCCACCCGTTCACTGATGTTGGAAATATAACTGTCCGGGAACAACAATTCAAGGTCGGTATCTATATGACAGTCAGTCAGGAACCCGATCTCTCCAGTGGCAGATTCGGGGGGTGTGTCATAAAGGCCGCTGAATTCAGTTTCTTTTAGTTCCATGATGGCCTCATTCAGGATCCTGTTGTAGGTATCAAACCCGATATCTGCAATGAAACCGCTCTGTTCCGCACCCAGAAGGTTACCGGCACCCCTGATATCGAGGTCCTGCAGGGCGATGTTAAATCCGCTCCCAAGGGCTGAAAATTCTTCAATGGCCTTCAGCCTTCTTCGGGCCTCGGTTGAAAGCAGGGTGAAGGGGGGTGCAAAAATGTAACAAAATGCTTTTTTATTGGACCGGCCTACCCGTCCCCTTAGCTGGTGCAGGTCGCTTAATCCAAAGTTGTGTCCATTGTTGATAATTATTGTGTTTGCATTTGGAATATCCAATCCCGATTCAACGATGGAGGTGGCGATCAGAACGTCATAATCTCCCTGCATAAAGTCGAGTATAACCGATTCCAGCTTCTTTCCCTCCATCTGACCATGTGCCACAACCGACCGGATCCCCGGCAGCAACCGGTCCACAATTTTCTTGATCTCCATGATGTTTTGTATCCGGTTGTGGATCAGAAAGACCTGACCGCTGCGGCTCACTTCATACTCAATGGCCTCCCTGATGATATCCTCATTGAAGGTATGTAGTTCGGTAATGATGGGATGGCGGTTTGGAGGAGGCGTATTGATAATGGAGAGGTCCCGCGATCCCATCAGGGAGAACTGCAAGGTGCGGGGAATGGGTGTTGCTGTGAGGGTCAGCGTGTCCACATTCAGTTTCATTTGCTTCAGTTTCTCCTTAACACTCACACCGAATTTCTGCTCCTCATCAATGATCAGCAATCCAAGGTCTTTGAAAATCACCTCTTTACCCACCAGTTTGTGCGTTCCGATAATAATATCAATACTTCCATCCTTCAGTTTCTCTATGATGCGCTTCTGCTCGGAATTACTTCTGAACCTGCTCAGATAATCCACGGTGCATGGAAAATCCTTCAACCGTTCTTTGAAGGTGTTCTGGTGCTGAAAAGCCAGTATGGTTGTGGGAACCAGCACGGCCACCTGTTTGCTGTCGGTGACCGCTTTGAATGCAGCCCGTATGGCCACCTCGGTTTTCCCAAATCCCACATCCCCGCAAATAAGCCGGTCCATTGGGAACCCGGCTTCCATTCCTGCCTTCACATCGGCCGTTGCTTTTAGCTGGTCGGGAGTGTCTTCATAGATAAACGAGGATTCAAGTTCATGTTGCAGGTAGGTATCTGATGAAAAGGCAAATCCTTTCTGATTTTTCCTCCTGGCGTAAAGCATGATCAGTTCCCTGGCGATATCCTGAACCTTCTTCTTTGTGTTGCTCTTCAGCTTCTGCCAGGCACCTGTCCCCAGCTTATAGATCTTTGGAGGACCGCTCTCTTTCCCCCTGTATTTAGAGATGCGATGCAAAGAATGGATGTTTACATAAAGAACATCTTTGTCTTTGTAAACCAGCTTGATGGCTTCCTGTATTTTTCCGTTGACATCGATCTTTTCAAGTCCCCCGAATATTCCGATCCCATGATCTACATGGACCACATAATCGCCGGGATTGAGCCCGGTCAGCTCCTTCGCCGAAATCGATTCCTTTTTGCTGAACCGGTCATGGAACCTGAACTTGTGGTAGCGTTCAAAGATCTGGTGGTCGGTATAGAAAGATAATTTCAGGTCATGATCCATATAGCCCTCATGGACAGTATGGGATATGGTCTGGTATTGCAGTTCGGGATCGATCTCATCAAATATGGCTTTCAGGCGCTCCAGTTGCTTCTCATTTTCTGAGAGAATATAATTGGTATAACCCTTTGCACTGTGCTCCTTCATATGGGAGGTAAGCAGCTCAAAATTCTTATGAAAGGCAGGTTGAGGAGAGGTACTGAATATCCATGTTTTATGTTCCTTGTCTTTAGGAGCTATTCCGAAAACCACTTTACGGAACCGGACCATCTGGCCCGAGATCTGGTCACCCGATTTCAGGAATTTAGTTTTGTCGATCTGATCTTCTGAATCTGAACCCAGCTGTGTCCTTTCATACAGTGATTGTATGCGATCAGTTATCAGATCAGGATTATCGATCCACAGTGTTGTGCTTGCTGGTATGTACTCAAGAAAAGAGATCCGTTTTTCTCCCATCTCAGTTTCCCACTGGATGTTGGGAATGATGTTCACCTTTTTGACAGTTTCCAGGGAACGCTGTGTATCGGTATCGAATATGCGTATTGAATCTACCTCATCGTCGAAAAAATCGATGCGGCAGGGGTGACTCGAAGCATAGGAGAACACATCCACAATCCCTCCCCTGATAGAAAACTGACCCGGTTCATATACAAAATCAACCAATTGAAAATCATAGGTTTGCAGCACTTCTTCAAGAAAGTCCATGTCAATTTTCTCACCCTTTCTCACCTCGAGAGTGGTGTTTTCCAGTTGCCGGCGGCTCACCACCGATTCGACCAGTGCTTCCGGATAGGAGATGATGAAACTTGCAACCCTGCGTTCAGACAGGTGCTTCAGGGTCTGCGTCCTGGTAATGATGTTGGCCTCATCGGTTTGTTGGTACTGGACAGACCTTTTATAGGAAGAGGGAAAAAAGAGGGTTCGGTCGGGGGTGCCATCCAGGGTGACCAGATCGGTATAAAAATAAGCTGCTTCCTCCTTATCATGGAACAGGATCAGGTGCGGACCTTTGAGTTCACTCAGACAGGCGTGGATCAGGGCCGACCTGGAAGAACCGGATAGCCCTTCGAGGCATTGAACCTGACCCGCCTCATTCCTGAGGGCCTCAGTCAGGCCGGAGAGGAGTGGATGAGATGGATATGGATTGCATATCATTTTCACGCTCGTTCACAGTTTACATCATTCCATTTCCGACGGTATAAACCAGGATCAATCCGATTACTCCGACAATCAATCCCACAATAGCCATGGGGATCAGGTTCCGTTTGATCAGGAGCCCTTCTGCACCCACAAGCCCCACTGTTGCGCATGCTGCAATGACATTATGTACGCAGATCATATTTCCCATGGCTCCTCCGATATTTTGCAGGCTAACGATCAGTATGGTGGAAATACCCAGCTGATCGGCAATGGAAAACTGAAACAGGGAGAACAACATATTGGACACGGTATTGGATCCTGCCATAAAGGATCCAAGGGCTCCGATGAATGCATCCACCAGTGGCCATGCACCCTGGAATATGCTGGTCATGGCAGCAGCCATAGCAATAGGCATCCCCATAATTTCATCCGGATTGTTTCCCGATTGCATCATGATCCGCACCATGGGTACGGCAAAAACCAGGGCAATGAGCGGATTCTTTATTCGTTTTATGGCTTCTCCCCAGGCTGCTCCCACCTGCCTCCCTTTCATGCCAAACAGGGGTATGCACAGAAATGCCACCAGGATAAATGGCATGATCCCAGGATTGTAAAGGGGATCTATGGTGCCACTCACAGTGGTTCCGAATAGATCGGAATAACCAATGCTGGCTGATTTCACCCAATCCCCGAAAGGCAGGGCCCTGACCCGGGTCAGGACCAGCAGCAATCCAATGATCACATAGGGGATCCAGGCTTTAAATATGGAGACTTTGCCGGTGGCCGATTTGCTTTCCATGGTTATGGAACCCACCCAGGTTTTATCCCATGAACTCTTTTCCGGAAAATCCCAGGTTTTTTTAGGGACCAGAAAACCGGCCTGGGTGGCCGGGATCAGAATGGCCAGTCCAATCAATCCGCCCAGCAGGCTGGGAAATTCAGGACCCAGGAATACAGCCACCAGCGTATAAGGTGCCACAAAACAAAATCCTGCGAACAGGGCATAGGGCCATATGGCCAGTCCCTCCCGTATGCTTCTTTTTTCTCCGAAAAACCGGGTCATCATGGCAACCATGATCAGGGGAAGGATCAGTCCGGGGATGGCGTGCTGTGCAGCCGTCCAGATACCGATCTGCCGGATATATTCTGCATAGGTCAGCCCCGATTCGGTAATGGCCTGGTGCACGGATGGAATGTCGAGAGAGGATTGTATCCCGATCAGAGTGGGTGTCCCTACTGCCCCGAATGATACCGGGGTTACATTGGCAATGAGTGCCACCATGACTGCTGCCAGAGCCGGGAAACCCAATGAAAGCAACAGGGGAGCAGCCAGCGCAGCAGGGGTTCCGAAACCTGCCGATCCTTCGATAAATCCACCAAAGAGCCATGCAATGATGATGGCCTGTACCCGTTTATCAGAAGAGATGTTTTTAAAACCCCTGTTGATGGCTTCAATGGCCCCGCTCTCCCTCATGGTAAAGAGAACCAGTAGTGCCCCAAATACGATAAACAGGATTTTGAAGGCGATAACCAGGCCATTCAACGTTGAGGCAACGATCCAGTTTGCAGGTGTCTTCCAGACGGTCAGCGCCAGAAGAAGTGCAATGACAAAAGCTACAGGCATGGCCCTGGTTGCTGGCCACCGGAATCCCACCATAAGAACAAATATGGCCGCTATGGGCAGTGAGGCGAGAAGAGCAAGCAATCCAGTGGACATGATAAGTGTGTATTTTTGTTGGTGGATTAAAGTATTTAAAATATTCCAATCTGCTGCGATTATATTAATTTTAATGCTCATCTCTTATCAAACACTATGATTGTTTTAATAGCACCCGATGCATTTAAAGATTGTCTGAGTGCCCGCCAGGTGGCAGATGCGCTCTGCAGGGGAATGATGAGATTCTCCCCTGAAATCATTTTCGATATCGCTCCCATGGCCGACGGAGGTGAAGGAACCGTTGAGTCGGTTGTAGATGCCACCCGGGGAAAATTGGTTCAAATTCCTGTGATGGATCCATTGATGCGTGAAATCTCCTCCTTTTACGGAATTTCCGGTGATGGGAAGACTGCAGTGATAGAAATGGCTTCGGCTTCGGGGATAGAGTTGCTGGGTGAATCTGAAAGAAACCCGTGGGAGACTTCAACCCATGGAACCGGTGAATTGATTCGCAATGCACTGGACCGGGGCTGTGAGAAGATCCTGTTGGGAATCGGAGGGAGTGCCACCAATGATTGCGGGGCCGGGATGGCAGAAGCGCTGGGGGTGAAGTTTACCAACCGGGCAGGAGATTATCCGGGGCCGGGAGGAGGTGCTTTGAGTGATGTGGAAAAGATCCATATGGATGGATTGGATCCAAGGATCATCAGCACTGAGATACTGGTGGCATGTGATGTTTCCAATCCACTTACCGGTCCCCATGGAGCTTCATTTATTTACGGACCTCAGAAAGGAGCCAACCGGAAAATGGTGGAGAAGCTCGACAGGAACCTGGAATATTTTGCCGGAGTAATCAAGACGCAACTGGGTAAGGATATATCCCATGTGTCCGGAGCAGGAGCGGCGGGAGGACTGGGCGGAGGATTGATGGCGTTCCTGGGAGCCCGGCTGATGAAAGGATTTGATATGATCGCGGAGACCACAGGTCTCGAAGAGAAGATAAAGCTGGCCGATGTGGTGATCACCGGTGAAGGAAAGATAGACGGACAGACGCGGTTTGGAAAAACCCCTTTCGGGGTGGCTCAATTGGCCAAAAAGCATGGGAAACCAGTGATTGGAGTGGCAGGGACTGTGGAACAAGGGGCTGAGCTGCTGTACCGGGAGGGATTTCATCTGATCATGCCCATACTGGAAAAGCCTTCAGATCTGGCTTATGCCATTGCCCATGCAGAGCAATTACTGGAAAGGACGGGCGAGAGGATCGCACGAATGCTCAACTTTGGGTCTTAGCCGGCTTTTTCTATGGTTACATTTTCGCCATCCGGAATCCTCCGAAGATTTTCCAGGTCAACGGTGGAGAGTTTCCCGACAACATTCACTGCGCTGGCAGCTACCGGGGTATCCCCGGTGCTGGCAGGTGTGGCCCCAAAGAAAATACAGAAGGCGGGCATGTTGGGCCAGTAAGCCAGGTCCCCCACAGAAACCTCTGCCTGAGCACCCTCTTCCAGGGAGGCTTTTGTCGGGATCACAACATAGATTTCATCTCCCCAGGTATTCACATTCCTTTGTAAGGGTAAAGAATCATAAATGGCCTGTCCTGTGGGAGTGTCATACAATTCTGCCTCCACCTGGTAGGTGGCAAATCTGATAATAATCTTCATGATGTTTTATAGTATCCTCCCGATTGTTAATTTTGCACTTCAAGTTACAAATTAAAACGGTTTCGGGATGTTTGTATTCAAATTTGGGGGAGCATCTGTAAAAAGTGCTGAAGCAGTCAGGAACATTGTGGCCATTCTCGAGGGTTACCCGGAGGATGAAATTGTGGTGGTTGTATCGGCCATGGGAAAGACAACCAACGCCCTGGAGCGGATTATAGATTGTTATGCCGCTAAAAAGGAAGAGTGCCTGAGGAAGGAATACAAACAGTTGAAGGAATACCACCTGGACATTATAACCGGACTGTTTGAAGATAAAAACCATCAGGTCTTTGTAGATGTTAATGATATGTTTGACGACCTTGCAGAACGGCTCATAAAGGATCCCACCCTGAACTATGATTTTGATTATGACCAGCTGATCTGCTACGGGGAGATGCTTTCCACCAGGATCATCGGACATTTCCTGAACCAGTCGGGGGTGAACACCAGGTGGATGGATGTTCGGCGCTCGCTCAAATCAGATAACAACTGGCGTGAGGCAAGGGTGGACTGGGAACTGTCAATCCGGCTGGTGAATGAAAATTTCACTTTCAATGGTGAGCGGATCCTGATCACCCAGGGTTTTCTTGCATCCACCATCAATGACCAGACCACCTCGCTGGGAAGAGAGGGCTCTGATTATACAGCAGCCATACTTGCCTATATGCTGAAGGCTGAAAGTGTGACCATATGGAAAGATGTTCCCGGGGTATTGAATGCAGATCCCAAGTATTTTGACGATACAATGTTGCTCGATCGGCTCTCTTTCCTGGATGCCATCGAGCTGGCCTACTTCGGAACCGGTGTGATCCATCCCAAAACCATAAAACCTTTGCAGAACAGGAACATTCATCTTCATGTGAAGTCTTTTGTTGATCCCGGTGCTCCCGGGACACTTATCGGAAACATCTCTTATGATAAGCTGGTTCCTTCCTTTATTTTCAATATGGACCAGGTGCTGATCCGTACCTCGCCCCACGATTTTTCTTTTATCAATGAGGACAACCTGGAGGAGATATTCGGAATTCTGAACAAGCATGGAATGAAGATCAACCTGATGCAGAATTCTGCAATCAGTTTCCTGCTGATCGTGAACAATGACAAACGAAGACTCAGGCTGGTGGTTGATGAACTTGAAGAGAAATACAAGGTGGCCCACCAGACAGGCCTCGAACTGATTACCATCAGGTATTTTGATCAGTCGACCATCGACCGGGTTATGATCAACAAAGAGCTGATCATTGAGCAGCGGGGTGTTCAGAACATCCAGTTGCTGGTAAGGGATCTGGGTTAAAGTATGGTTGAAATGACACAAGGGACGGTTACCCTGGTCAAAATCGTTACATTTGAATATGGAAATGAGGTACACCTTTACACTCCTGTTTTGCCTGCTGATTATCATTGTTCCAGGAGAAAGCCTGACTCAGGATCAAATCACATCGAATGCAGAAGATCAATTCAAAGGGATCTACACCATCAGGGATGATGGTTTTGCCATCTGGAATGGAAGAGAATACATACCCATATTTATCAAGGGGATCAACATGGGGGTTTCGGTCCCCGGAACACAACCGGGACAACTGGCTGCCACCAGGGAGGATTACAGGCGCTGGTTTGACCTGATAAAAGAAGCCGGGTACAATACCATCCGGCTCTATACCCTTCATTACCCCAGATTTTATGAGGAATTGAAACAATATAACCTTGATCATCCGGGAAGTCCTTTGCTTGTGATCCAGGGAATCTGGCTTGAGGAACAGGAGACGGCCAGGGACTTGTTTGAGCTGACAACCGTTTTCAGCAATGAGATCAGGGAGGTGGTAAGTGCAGTTCACGGGGATATCGCCATCGATCAGCGGTTCGGAAAGGCTTATGGGATTTTTTCTGCCGATATATCTTCATGGGTGGCAGGTTTTCTCGCAGGCCGGGAGATATTTCCGGAAGAGGTCTCCCTGACAAACCAGAATCATCCCGGAGAAAATGTATACCAGGGTACCTATTTTCAGCTTTCAGGCGGCGGAGACCCTGTTGAAGTATGGATCATCCGGCAACTCGACAGTTTGATGATCTTTGAGATGGAACATTACAGGACTGTTCGGCCTGCCGGCTTTTCAAACTGGCCCACCCTCGACCCTCTTTTCCATCCCACAGAGCACTTCGCAGATGGCAGTCAGGAGGATGTTGAGAAGATTGACCTGGCCAATGTGGTATCCACAGATTCTTCCGCCGGTTTTTTCATTGGTTTTCATGCATATCCCTATTATCCCGATTTTATAATCCGTGATCCCTACTACAGTGTGGAGACCGATTCACTGGGGCCCAATGGATACCTGGGCTATTTGAAGGACCTGAAACAGCATTATGATGGAATCCCTCTTGTGGTTGCGGAGTTTGGGGTGCCTTCCAGCTGGGGAAGCGGCCACCACTCCCCAACAGGGATGCATCATGGGGGTCTGACTGAAGAGCAGCAGGGAAAGTATGCCATCCGGATGCTTGACAATATTGTTGAGTCAGGCTGTGCCGGCGGTATACAGTTCTCCCTGATTGATGAATGGTTCAAGCAGACTTGGATCACCAATCCATATTCCAGTAAAGAGTACCGGCATCTGTGGCACAACATCACTTCCCCGGAACAGAATTTTGGAATTCTCTCCTATGCTTCACCTCCTGAACCCTATATTGTGTCGGGCTCTTATCCGGATAAATCCATTTCACAGATTAAAACTTCCTCTGACTATGCTTTCTTCAGGACACGGTTTTACCTGGATGTGGAGAATCACCAGGGTGATACCCTCTGGGTGGCATTTGACACCTATGAGAAGGATCTTGGAGAATCGGTTCTCCCGAACGGGAAGTCTCTTGGCGGTGGAACGGATACACTGAGGGCAGAGTTTGTTTTGTGCATACCATTGAATGGAGAGAGAGCCGATCTGTACGTGATCCCGTCCTATGATGTATACGGGATCAAAAACATGGTGAGGGTTGATACGGTCATCTCCACGAGCACCGACCTGGGAGAATGGCACCGGGTCAGGTGGAAAAACAGTTATGATTATAACACCACACAATACATCGGGGAACTCCGGATCTCCGGACTGAATGATCCTTACCAGTTTCTCAATGCTGTAACTCTCTTTAAAGACAGCCTTGAGGTCCGGATCCCATGGACCCTGATCAATTTTCCGGCTCCTACTGTGCGCAGGGCCATGCACTATGTGTCCCGTTTGGATGGAAGCGATATTGTCATTGAGCGGGAAGATACCCTCTCTGAAGGCATAGCCATTACCGCAGTGATCAACAATGAATTGTATCAGGCCGAGAGGTATTCATGGAGTTTCTGGGACCATGAGAAAATAGCGGAGGACCCGCCCATTGAGCGAAAAAAGCAATCATATCATTATCTGAAACGACATTTGCCGCTGTTCAATTCTCCACCCATAGGCCTGGCAGATACATTTGAACTGGAACCGGGCAGTATTCTGGATATGGGAGAGCAGGATGGACTGCTGGGCAATGATTTTGATATTGACGGAAATGAATTCTTTGCATCCCTTTCATTTGGGAACGGCACAACCAATGGAGATTTGCATCTTCACCCCAACGGCAGCTTTAATTACATTCCGGATCCGGGTTTTATGGGGAATGATTTTTTCATGTATTACCTCCACGACGGATATACATATTCAACACTGGTTCCTGTTTACCTGAAGGTCGGTTTTGCATTGAACCTGGAAGAGAACCGCCAGAATTCCAATAATCGTTTTTCCATTGTCCCGAATCCGGGAAAGGAGCTGTTTCATATCAGAACCACGATACTCTTTAGGAGTGCATCGTTGCGTGTAATGGATATGATGGGCAGAGAGGTAGCATTTGAAACCCTTGAAGACAGTGATTCCTGGATCAGACTTGAAGACCTCGAACCGGGAGTGTTCATATTCTCTATACAATTTGATAACAATTTGGAGTTGCATCGGATAATAATTCAATAGCTTTGCAGCAAAATGCTCGTGAATTGTGACAATACTTGTGTGTGAAGATAATCCAATAACCCTCAAAACCATCGAGTTTACACTTAAGAAGGTGGGTTACGATGTGCTGAAAGCTGAAGATGGCGAGCAGGGGATTGTTATTCTGGATAAGCAGGAAGTCGACCTGTTGATCACGGACATTAATATGCCGTATACCAAAGGGCTTGAGCTGGTCCGGTATATCAATACAAAACTGGAAACAAAGATCCCAACGATCATTATTTCCGGCATTAACCTGGATGAGACAAAAGATCATGCCAGGGAGCTTGGAGCAGAGGGATACATTACCAAACCGTTTGATCCGAAAGTATTGCTTGATCTTGTACAATCCCTTTTAGAAGAAAACTAGCCATTTGATACGAATTGTAACAGCACTGATCATCCTTTCGATTTTTTCTTCGAATCAATTATCATCCCAGGATCTACAGGAAAGGTACGATACCCCTGAAGAGGGATTTGCTTTGATGAGGCAGCATGCAGCGGATAACCGGTATGGTGATGCAAAAAATATGGGGTTCCGTTTGCTTGAGGAAAATCCGGATTACCATGATGTTTCCCTTTACCTGGCCAGAATATACGGATGGGAAGCAGCCTACGATTCGGCCTATTCAATTCTGGAGCAGGTTTTATTGAACGATCCATCGCTGTTCGAAGCCTATGAAGTCCGTGTTGACCTGGCCTACTGGGAGAACGACTGGATCAAACTTGAAGAATATGCTGGTGCAGCACTGGCATTGAATCCCGATTCGCCCGAGATCAAAAAGAAATATTTACTGGCAAAATTTCAACAGGGTTCCACACTGGATGTGACAGAACTTCTGGTGGTTTATTCTTACGACCACTTCCGGGAGCCTTATCTCAGGAACTGGCATATGATCACTGCAGGCGCAACCATTCCGTACAGGTTGGGTTCCCTGTCACCTTATATCAACGGGGGCTATCAGCCAGGTGAGGGTACCTCCACAGATATTCAGTTGAACCTTGACACCTATTTTCATCTGGGTAAAACAACTTATGCCATGGCCGGGTATGGCATCTCACCAGGCGGCGTGGTCAATTATTTACCGAATCACAGGGCTGCCCTGGAAGTATGGCAGGTGCTGCCGGCCGGATTTGCCATATCTGCAGGAATGCGCTATCTCTACTGGGATCAGAACTTTACTTTCCTCACATTTTCGGGAGAGAAATACACGGGAAATTATTGGTTCTCTTTGAGAAACTACCTGTTTTACAAGGAGTATGGATTTTCCGGATCCTATTACCTTAGCGCCAGGAGGTACTTTGCCAACAGATTCAATTATCTCAACATTACCCTGGGATATGGAACAGCTCCCGACGAACCCTTGTTGATTATTTCAGATCTTGACAGATTGAATGCGTTCTCTTTCAGAGCGGAGTTTTCCAATCAGGTCAGGTATAATTTACGGCTGAGTGTAATGGCGGGATATGCCTGGGAGGAATATGCCGATCAGCAATTCCGCAACCGGTTTGACATGAGGATGGGATTATACATCAGGTTAATGAAGTGAAACAGGTGAAACAGGTGAAACGGGTGAAACGGGTACGGGCTAAATACATGGTCCTATTTCTGTTGTGGACCCTTGTTCCAATGGGTCTTTGCACGCTGTTTGCCCAGGAGCCCAGCGCTTCATCCGGACAGGATTCAACCGAGTTGGCAGGTGCTCCGGCTCCCCAGATATTGCACGATACTTCAGCAACCCAGAGGGCCCGGCCTGAAAGTTTTCTGAGCCGTTACACAGAGCGGGTCCTTGTCAGATTTGACAAATCCCCCCTGTTTATTTCCATTCTTTATGCGGTGATCATCTATTCGATTTTCACACTGATTACGTTGTTGATTATAATTCTGCTAAACAGGGGCAGGTTGCAGCGGGAGGAGAAGCTGTTGGAATATCTGAATAAGGAGTATCAGCAGAAATTAATGGATTATCTGTTTGAAGAGGAGAAACGCGACCAGGCTATTATGGATATGGGATGGATTGCTTCCAACAAATTCAACCGTCAGATCCTGATCAATCAGATGATTGATCTGAGCATCAACCTGAAGGGAGAGCTCAAGCTCTTGATTAAAGAACTCTACCTGTTGTTGGGTTTAAAGGAAGACTCCCTTGAAAAGGCCTACAGTAAGAAATGGCACAAGAATGTGAAAGGATTCAGGGAACTGGCCTTTATGAATATCCGGGATGCGAATGAAAAGATCATGAACAGCCTTAATTCCAGCAATGAGATCGTAAGAATGGAAGCCCAGATCGCCCTGGTCAGATTATCGGATGATAATCCCTACCATTTCCTGCATTTCATGGATAAGCCACTGGCAGTCTGGGAACAGATAACCCTGCATGAACTACTCATCCAGCATAACCTTAAAGTCCCTGCATTCAAACAATGGTTTGGATCAAAGAACCAGAGCATAGTGATTTTTGCGCTGGAGATGGTTTCCTGGTTCAAGCAGAAAAGTGCGGCTAAGGAGATCTTAAAACTTCTTGACCATGAGAGTGATGTGGTCAGGAATACAGCCATCAAGGTATTTGGAGACATTCAATATAAAAGTTCATTGCCTGCCCTTAAAAAGATGTATTCGGGTGAGCCCTACAAAAACAAATTGGAGATTTTGCTCACATTTGCCAGGATCCCCGATGAGAGGTACCTGAATTTCCTGAAATCCGTGCTGGACATGGAGGAGGATGTACAGCTTCAGATCCAGGCCACAAAGGCGATGGAGAATACAGATGAACCCGGTATATCGATGCTTATCAAACTAATGAAATCAAAATCTGAGTATAAAAACTATCAGATCATTATCAGGCATGTGCTTGATGGCAGGATTTACTGATTATGCATGGCTTATTTGAAATATTAAAGTTTTTTGTACTGCATGCGGTTTTTATGATCACTGCATTGATTTTCAGTACCTATCTGTTGCTTACTGTTTTCTCCGCAATCTCCTTGCGCAAGTACCTGAGAAAGAATAGCTATGTAGATTATAACTCCATTGTCTCCTCTCCGTTGGCTCCCACACTTTCAGTCATAGCTCCGGCCTTTAATGAATCCCGCACCATCATCGACAACATTCGCACCCTGTTGTCACTCTATTATAATAATTATGAAGTGATTGTAGTCAATGATGGCAGTTCAGACGATTCCCTGGAAAAGATGATACAAATCTATGAACTGGAAAAGGTTAACTACTATTTCGATTATCGCCTGCCATGCAAAAGGATACGGGGAGTGTATAAGTCCCAGAACAGGTCTTTCAAAAAGCTTACTGTGATCGATAAGGTGAATGGGGGTAAGGCCGATTCTTTAAATGCCGGGTTGAATGTCTCCAAGAATGACCTGGTGGTAAGCATTGATGCTGACTCTATCATGGAGCCCGATGCCCTCCTTAAGCTGGTTAAACCATTTATGGAGGCCAAGGAGAAGAGAGTGATAGGAGCCGGTGGAGTGATCAGGATAGCCAACTCATGTGAGATCTCAGGTGGTCATATTGATAAAATACATCTGCCCGAGAAATTCCTTCCCAGGGCACAGGTGATGGAATATACCAGGGCTTTTTTGATGGGCAGGATGGCATGGAGTGAGTTGGATGGTTTACTATTAATATCGGGTGCACTTGGAATGTTTGACCGGGAGATCGTCATTCAGGCAGGGGGCTACCGGACAGACACTGTTGGGGAGGATATGGAACTGGTGGTGCGGATAAGACGGTATATGGCCGATAACAACGAATCCTATGATGTAGTTTACATCCCCGATCCTCTTTGCTGGACAGAAGTGCCGTCTACTTTAAAAATGCTGGCCAGGCAACGGAGCAGGTGGACCCGTGGAACCCTTGAAACACTTATCACTCATCGAAAATTGCTTTTCAACAGGAAATATGGAAAACTCGGAATGCTTGGCTACCCCTATTGGCTGATGTTTGAATACCTTGCTCCCATTATAGAGTTCCTGGGGATACTCTGGTTTATATTTCTGGTGATCACGGGTAATTTGAACTGGCCATTTTTCCTTTTGCTCACAGGATTTGTCTACTTTTTTGCTGTTTCTTTATCCATATGGAGCATCCTGTTTGAAGAGGTAACGTTTCATAAATATGAAAAACGAAGGGATGTGCTGAAACTGATCGGAACAGCATTCCTTGAACCGGTCTTCTACCATCCACTGGTCATGCTGATGTCAATCAAAGGCAACATTGATAAAATCCTGAAGCGGAATACCTGGGGCAAGATGGAAAGAAAAGGATTTAATAAAACCTGACCTTACACCTTCAAAAGTACACTTTCAGACCTGTTACCTGCACGGTCTACCGAAACCACCTTGTATGAAGAACCCCTGGTGGAATCTTTGAACCTGAAAGGCTCTTTCGTTATCTGTGGTTGATGCTGTACCGATGCTACCATCTTATTCTCCCTGAGAACCTCGTAGTGTGACAGGGGTGCATCGGAGGCCAAAGCCGTATCCCAGGTGATCTCCACTTCCTTCTTTCCGTTGATCTTAATGTTGCTGGCAGGAGTAAGGCCTGTTTTCGGAAGCTGGAACCAGTTGGTCTCTCCATTTTTCACATGTCCGGTCTTTTCTTCCAGCTGCAATCTTTTCTTTTCGCTCATCCCATCGGGTGTGATCTGAGCAGCATAATAGTTTTGAACCAGCTGACACTTCAGGTGATCGTCAGAGATCTGGCCAATACCTATGATGGCTGTGTGGATCCCGGGGGTGGTTAGTGCATATTCCACCAGTGGTTTGCTGGGAAGTTCCGGGGTGCCTACTGTTCTGACCACATCTTCCGGTGTACTGGACCAGCGTGAATCTTTGGAATACATGGCCCCGTCGGCGAATACTTTCATGGCTATTATACCCAGATTTTTGGCCTGGGCCACGGGAATGACATTGTGCTGGTGACTCAGGTAGCACTTGTCGTTGGGATTAATAGCCACCAGCATTCCGTCCAGGATATTATACCGATCCCTCCGGATCATTTCCATCATGGCCGGAGAATTCAGGTGCCCGGAGAAGCCAATATGCCTGACCAGCTGTTCTTTCTTTGGGTTCAGTCCGGTCAGGTTGGTCCCGTCCCTGAAATCCCTCATGACTACAAGGGTTCCGAAATTTCCATTCTTATCCAGGGGAGTCTCCAGTCCCTTATAAAGAACATCAACCTCGTCGGTGTTATTCAGGCTGTGCATCAGGACCATATTTACGTAGGCTCCCTCCGGATAATTGCCTTTGCCATCCCCGAACATCTGGGACAGGGACCTCTTCAGGTCACCGACGGCTCCTTCACCGTGATCTCCCTGGGTCCGGTTCTTCACCTCATCCGTATCGGTGAATCCGGGCTTTGCCCACCGGATATGGGTCTTTGTGGTAAGGAAGATGGATTCACGTAACTTCTTGTCATAACCAGGCTGACCAGGAATCAATTTTAATATTTCGAAGGCCTTTCCGAAGTTCAACTGGCTTCCCATATAAAGATTTGATGTGTCGAAATAATTCACACCTATCCTGAATGCTTTCAGAATGATGGGAATGGGATCAACATCTTCGGGGGTCCATTGCAATGAGGCCTGTCCGCCAAGCCCAAGGGTGGTCACTTGAAATCCGGTCTTTCCGAACACTCTTTTCATTGGAACCGGTAGCTGGTCAAGTCCAAAACGGAATCCCGGTAGTATTGTTAGTCCGGCTGCTGCAGCAGCAGAAAGTTTTACAAACTTCCGACGTGATAAAGTATTCAGCTTCATGGTATTTTTTTTTAGTTGAGCAGTGTTTGCAATGAGATAACCAAGTTAGTTTAAAAGTGTTGAAAAATCCACTGTTCACATTCGTACACCCCTGTGCGTTCTCGCACGATAAGGCGCTATTTAACAGACAACGGCTGCTTATTAAACATCAGATATTCAACAGTTAAGAGCGCGTGGCATAGTTTCTGTTAAACTAAAGAAAAACCTAAATATATGTGGAAGAATTTTTTTCGGGTCACGATCCGGAGTATCAACAGGAACAAAGCATTCAATGTGATCAATATATCCGGTCTGGCCATTGGTCTGGCCAGTGCTATTTTTATCATCCTCTATATCATCAGTGAAACAAGTTACGACCGCTTTCATGAGCGGTCTGCTGATATATACAGGCTCTATCTCGACGGTAAGATGGCGGGAGAGGAGTTTAAAGGGGCCTGGAACAGCCCCATTTTCGGACCCACATTCAATGAAGAGATCCCTGAAATTGAGAATTATTGCAGGATGGATTTCGCCAACAACCGGCTCATGTGGACCGATCCGGAAAATAAGTTCCTGGAGGGCCATATCATGTATGCCGATTCGACCTTCTTCGAAGTATTTACCATCAAACTTCTCCAGGGCGATCCGGCTACCTGTCTGGATGAACCCAATACCTTATTGTTATCGGAAACCAAAGCCAATCAGTACTTCCCTGATGGAGATCCCATGGGTCAGTCCATTGCCATGAACGACGACTCCACCCTGTACCGGGTTACCGGTGTAGTGGAAGATCCTCCGAGGACCTCGCATTTTTACTATGATTTCATCTGTTCCTATTCCACCTATGAGTCGAGCCGGAGAACTGTCTGGTTCAACAACCATATGCAGACTTATATATTGGTGCAGCCCGGTGCGGATCAGGCAGCACTGGATACAAAGATCAATGAAATACTCATTGAGCACATCAGGGCCGACCTTCAGCAATTCATGGGGATCGAACCCGAGGAGTTCCTCGAAGCAGGCAACAGGTATGGGGTTTACACCCAGGCTTTGCTGAAGATCCACCTGGATACGGAGATTGAGGTCCCCAGTGATATTGGGTTCCGCCCCATAGGGAACCGGACTTACCTGGTTATTTTCGTTGTTATCGCATTCTTTGTCCTGGTCATTGCCTCCATCAATTTCATGAATCTCAGTACGGCACGGTCATTGAGCCGTGCCAAGGAGGTGAGTCTGCGAAAGGTTGTGGGATCAGGAAAGAAACAACTGATCAAACAATTTCTGTTCGAGAGTGTCTTTCTCAGCCTGGTATCCCTTGTGATCGCTCTTCTGCTTGTGGTGATCTTACTGAGTCCCTTTAATAACCTGGTGGGACTGAACCTGGAATATGGGGATATATTTCGTTGGTACATGATCCCGTCATTCATTGTCCTGGCCATACTTGTGGGATTACTGAGTGGCAGTTACCCTTCCTTTGTGCTGGCTTCTTTTAAACCGATAGATGCTCTGAAGGGAAATAGTACCCAGAAGAACGGGACCACCTGGATGAGGAATGCCCTGGTAATCATCCAGTTCACTATTTCGATCATTATTATCGCAGGAACCCTGGTCATTTACTGGCAGTTCAGGTATATGACCAACAAAGACCTGGGATTCGACAAGGAACAGCTGGTTGTAGTGGAAAGAATACATCCGCTGGGAAAGCAAATTCAAACGTTTAAAGACGAACTTACCAGCCATACATCGATCCTTTCGGCCACCAATTCCACGGCATATCTGGGGGCTCCCAATAACAACAATGCATACGGGATCAAGGGAAGACCACCGGAGGAAGCAGTTTTGTTATATACATTCTGGACCGATGAGGATTTTATGGATACTTATAAGTTTGGATTGGCTACTCCGGACAGCCGTTACTTCTCTGAAGACTTCGCCACTGACTCGACAGCCTGCCTGGTCAATGAAGCTGCTGTTCGTAAATACAACCTTGAGGATCCCCTTAATCAATCAATCATGAATGGTATGGGAGACGGTGAATCAGAGGAATTAAGGATTATTGGTGTGATGAGTGATCACCATTTCCTTACCCTGAAGCATGAGGTAGGAGCGCAGATTGTCATTCTGAAACCTGAATCGTGGGACTGGTCCGGATACCTGACTGTCCGCCTGGCTCCCGGCAAGGAGAATATTGAAGCAGGTCTGAAGCACATCGATGACACATGGAAAGAATTTACCGACGATCAGCCCCTGCAATACTTTTTCCTGGATGAGGAACTGGCTTCCTATTATGCAGAGGAGAAAAGAACAGGTACGGTCACCATGGTATTTTCCATACTTGCAATTTTCATTGCATCACTGGGACTTTTTGGTCTAACGCTCTACAATGCCCAGAAGCGGATACGGGAGATCGGACTCAGGAAGGTACTGGGCGCCACCGAGGTCAACATTATCGCTGTGGTATCAAAAAGTGTGATCTTTGCGGTGGGGGTTTCTATTGTTATTGCAATACCGGTAGCCTACTACATGATGCAGGGCTGGTTGAGGGATTTCCCTTATAATGTGGGATTTCAGCCTGTCTTGTTCATCATTGCTGCACTGCTGGCCATTGTCATTGCCATGGTAACGGTAACCATTACATCATTGAAGGCTGCACGTATCAATCCTGCTGCTGCGCTGCATTACGAATAAAATGGAAAGCCTCGGGACAATCCGGGGCTTTATCTGCTATCTCACTTTTCTAAGACTTCTGATCCTTGATGTAAGCGATGTAGCCGGTGATATCATCAATGTTTTGTTGAGCGTTATCTGAGATCCTTAACGAATAAGCTTTTGGAGCTTTTTCTTTTGTGTTGCCCATTTTCTGAAATCTTCCGCGCTAATGGGTTCACCGGGCAGAGCATAGGAATTAATGTCCGGTTCTTTAACGATCCTGATCAGTTGCTTATGCTCCAGTTCCTGCAATGCCTTTAGGGAGTTATTATCTGTAAGTTCAATTGTTAGTATTTGCATCAGATGAGTTTTACATTGAATAAGCCTGCTTTTCCTTAATAATCAGTATCTTAAGGGTGGTTAGAACCTGATGGTGAATTTAACCTTGAGCCGTGCACTGGCCTCTTCAAGAATAAACCGTTCATAAGGGTCCTTCGCAATGCTGTTCCAGACCAGGAAAATTTCCCGTCCGGGCCGAAGGATCCACTGGAACCTGGATTGCCAGCCCATTCGGTCGGACTGACTATCGTACTGGATGAAATTGTAAAGGCTGATATCCGGACTAAAGAGGATGTTCAGGTTCAGGCGGTATATATTGGCAATGAAGCCTTCGCCGGAGAGCCGGATCTTGTTCCTGACCAGTTCACCACCCACGAACAGCGGAACTATTATTTTATAACCTGCCTTCAGTTTGATTTCATTCCTGGAGCCGTTGTAGAATTTTCCGAACCGGTAGTCAAGGGCTCCCCAGACATCCCGGCGCTGCGCAGAATGGATATAAAATGACTGCCAGAAAAAGCTGTATTCACCTTCAGGGATTATATGGTCTTCATAGATGTGGAACGGCTCTTCCAGGAATTCATAATCGGAAGTCATTTTATAGGCCACTTCGTCACCCGAGAGAAACCTGATCAGCAAGGGGGTGGCAGTCCATTCACGGGACAGCAGCTGACTGTTGAATCCTGCAATATGATCCATTCCCGTTCCAGCCTGGATCTGAAGGATTCCCCACTTTTCGGGTCTGGGGCCTACCAGAACCTCCCCATAGGACTGACGGATACCCGGTCGTGGAATAAATCCGATCCCGGCTACAAAATTCTCCTGGATATGCATGTGTCCCATCCTCAGAAAGAGCAGATCATTGGGATAGACGAACTCTGCACCATAGGCAAGTTCCCGTCCCCCGGAACGTATGTCTGTATCCTCAAAAGCGGTGAATGATTTTAATCCGTACATGGTAAAGGCCATGTTCTTGTTCCCACGAAATTTTGAAGTGCCCAGCCTCACATCAAGTCCAAGCAGGAGATTGGCCACATCGTCAAGTGCATTGCCATAGGTGGAGATCACCCCTGCCTGTGACTGATCCCCAAAATTCCTGGAGATGCGCGATACCATAAAATGAGAGTTCTTCCAGTCATTCCGCTGATCCTTCATATACATGGCTCCTATGTTCCATTGACCTGCCTGACCGGTAATTTTGCTTCCGTACTGAACGGGGATTGGATTACCCGTTGAGTCCAGGCCGATTCGCCTGGAGAAAAAGGGGATCATCCTGGAATTCCACGGGTTGCTCCTGTCACCGTTAATCCCGAAGTTGAAATAGTTGGCCCCATCCAGGAAAAAATCCCTTTTTTCGGGATAGAACAGCCTGAACCTGGTAAGGTTGATCTCCTGCTGATCAACTTCGGTCTGGGCAAAATCGGTGTTCACTGTTACAGCGGCTTTAAGGTTGGAAGTAATGTTGTAGTAGGCTTCAAACCCTGCATTGATGAGCGGTTCTGCCAGGTCATTCTCCCGCTGGTAGTCAGCCCCTGCAAGTCCGTACGGCACCACATCCAGTCCCACGCCCTGACTGATCCCTTCCAGTCCATCCAGGATCCCAGCATCTGAAACCTGGAAATTGTGCGTATTCAGGTTGGCCACCGGCCAGTAACCAGTCTCCTCATTGCGCATATAATTGCGGATCAACTTCAGCCCCCAGCCCTTACTCCCTTTCTTAAACCCTAACGTTTTGAATGGTATTGCCATCTCTGCATCCCAGCCCTCGCTGTGGATCTTAGCCTTGCCGGTCCACAATCCATCCCAGGCCTTGTTGAAGGCAGCCCCGTTCTCACTCACAATAGCGTCTCCGATGGATCCCCTGGGGCCCACCTGGAACCAGTATGCGTTGCGCCTGTCAAGGTATGTATCCAGGATCACCTGGACCCGGTCATCATACCTGAGACTCACATCCCTTGCCAGTTCCTTGGCTGTGATTTTTTCCGGATTCCCGTAACAGCGAAACGCGATATAAAGGTTTTGCTGGTCATACCCGATATAGACTTCAGTTCTCTCTGTGAAGGGCTGACCTGTGTGGGGTTCTCTCTGTATGAATGCAGTAACCGGATCGGCTTTCATCCAGATCTCTTCACTGATGATGCCATCAATCTGTGGTGGCGTGTCAAATCTGACAGCGTGCACGCTTTCCTGGGCACCCGCCTTATTGAGAAATAACAATAGAAAAATTATTCCGGGGACGAATCTTCTGAATGGCACGGTAAAAGAAATTGTTGTTAAATGTAACATAATGAAATAATTGAAAGCACCAGGAAGAACTAGTCAGCCAGCGCCTTCTCTTTCAAGATGCTGATAAAACCGGCATCCATCCCGGCTGCAGGAACGATCATATAACTTTCATCGGGAGCAACGAAGGCATTGTACCTGTTGGTTCCACAATTCACCTGCTCTGGCAGAAGTTCAGGTTCCTGGAAGGCCCCGTTTTCAAACTTGCTGCGGAAAAGCTGGTTGAGCCGGCTGCCCTTTTCATTTCTTGTGAAGTAAAGGGTCCCATCTTTTGTAAGGGATGGGAAGAACTCTCCACCATCTGTATTCACAGGCTCCCCCAGGTTTTTGGGTGTACCCCAGCCATTTGCTGTACGATCCACGAACCAGATGTCCTGGTCGCCCATTGGTTCATCTCCGTCGGGACGATTGGACAAAAAATAGAGCCTGGATCCCTCTGCTGAAAGGGCGGGTTCAAAATCCATCACGCCCGGTCCGCCTGAAAATGGAACAATTTCCGGCTGCAGCCATTTACCGTCCACCTCTTTCGAACAGAGGATGGTAGAATAGGTGTAGTTACCGATGGCCACACAGAAGTAAATCTCTTTTCCATCGGGAGTAATGGTCACATCACGGGTAAACATCCCGGTGGACACAACTCCCGGGGCAAACAGTACGGGAATGGTATCGGGCAGGGATTGTCCCAGGTAAGGACCTGAAAGATCGGGAAAGTTGCATTCATTACCTGATGGTTCTCCGGTGCCCGTGCAACCCATGGTTACCAGGATCAGGAATAATAGAGTGCTTCGTGATATGAGTGATTTCATGGTTGGGAAAATTTCAATATTAATCTTTGGTTTTATGTACCGCTGAATTTTATGGACATTTCATTTTGGTTTCGCCAAATGCTTGCTAAATTGTGACTTCAATAAAAAGACCAAAATTCAAAGATAAAATTAACCTCAATAATAAACATTATGCATAAAGAGAACAGAAGGGAATTTATTAAGAAGACCGGGGCGGTGGCTGCCGGTATTACACTGGGAGGGGCCTCAATATCCGCGAAGAGTTACAGTCGGATTCTTGCATCCAGTGAACGCTTAAACGTGGGTGTGATTGGATGCCTGAGACGGGCCAATGCGCTGCGATCTTCTTTTGGTGATCTGAAAGACCACCTCAACATCATAACCGTGTGTGATGTGGTGAAACAGCGGAGGGATACCTATGCGGCCTCCTTAAAAAGAAGCGGTGGGTTATGTGCATGCGTCGGTGAATGATTTCAGGGAGGTGCTGGCAGATCAGGAAGTGGATGCGGTTTTTAACCTGACCCCCGATCACTGGCATGCCCCCGGGTCATTTCTGGCCCTTGAAGCAGGCAAGCATGTTTATGTGGAAAAACCACTGACCCACAATCCCAGGGAGGGCGAGTTGTTCCTGGAGTTTCAGAAAAAGTACAACAAAGTGGTCTTCATGGGAACCCAGCAAAGGTCCCAGATCACTGCGCGCAAAATTGTCGGCGAACTCCATGAGGGATTGATTGGCGATATTTATCATGTACTGGCCTATTACTCCAACCAGCGTACTGGTATCGGAAATGGGAAAGTGGTTCCCGTGCCCGAAGGATTTGACTGGGACCTGTTCCAGGGACCGGCTCCCAGGCAGGAGTACAAAGACATCCTGTTTGATTACAACTGGCACTAGTTCTGGCCGTGGGGAACCGGCGAAACAGGCAACAATGCCACCCATGAGTTTGATGTGGCAAGGTGGATCCTTCAGGTGGGCAATCCTTCCGGGGTATTCTGCAATGCCGGAAAATATCATTTTGTGGATGATGACTGGACCATGTACGACACCATGGATGTGACTTTCAAATACGCCAGTGGCAAAAGCATCAGGTGGGACGGGAAAAGCCGGACCAGCTATACAACCTATGGATCGGACCGGGGCAATATAGCATACGGATCGGAAGGGACGGTGACCATCAGTCGCAATGGTTTCAAAGTGTTTGATCTGAAAAACAACCTGGTAAGGGAAGAGAAGGAGCCCTCACAGAGCGTGACCACCGGGCTCGGTGGCGGAGGGGGTATCACCACCAACCATATGTTGAATTTCCTGGAAACTGTTCGTGGAAAAGCCAGACCCAATTCTCAACTGGAGGAAGCTGCAATGAGCTCCCATTTGAATCACCTGGCCAATATTGCCTACCGGACCGGAGCGTCAATGAAGATCGATCCTTCCAACGGGCATATTCTGGACAAAAAAATCATGAAGAAATACTGGGCCAGGGAGTACGAACCAGGCTGGGAACCGAAACTCTAGTGCGCTAAACTATATGGGCTTGCAAGGTAAGTCCACCGTGATTTCCATATTTTCAGCAATGTTCTTCCGGACTACCCTGGGGATCTTAATGCCGTAATCCTCGGGGTTAAGCATGAATTTTGTTTTGGCAGTGATGCCATCTGCAGTTACTTGCAGGGTACCCTCGGCTGAAACAGGGTTGGTTTTGCCGTGAATGGTCAAATCCCCGGTAACCTTGATCTGGTAGCTGCCCTGTGCAGAATAATCAATCTCTGGGTTGTTGTTTATGGTTCCGTTAAATTTGGCTGTGGGATATTTCTCCGATTCCACATAATTTTCATTGAAATGCTCCTGCATCAGTTTTTTCTCAAACTGAAACGCTGTCATTTTTATGATAATCACTACTTCACCGGTAGCAGCATCAATTACTCCGCCCACTTCCTTATTTTCGGCGCTAATATCCTCAATGGCTGTATGTGAAAAGAAGCTGATAAGCCCGTTGTTAGTGAGGTATTTTCCCTGTCCAGGCATGGTGGCAGACATCGCCATCATCATTCCTAATACAAACCCTTTTTTCATTCGTTTCATATCAATATGATTTAATCTTTTATTTGAAATGCCCTGGAAATATTAAAGCCCAGGTGAATGTCACCGTTCAGCCATCTTCCGGTCGTATGCCCCAGGAAGCCATTCTCGCGCATTCCCACCGAATTGGTAAGAATGATCTGGAAAACATGTCCGCCGGTCTCAATATCGAATCCAAGGGCAAACGGATTGTAAATTTCAGCAGACAGGGTCTCATTGTCTGGTTTGAACAGGTAAAAATATTCTGCGTTAAATGAGATCCTTCGGGTCAGCTTTAACCTGGATCCGGCACCAAGGGCAAACAGATCGTTTGGATCGAGAGTTGTCTCCACCAGGTTTCGATGCAGGTAGGAGGGGGTCAGCTGAATGGAAAAGCCGGGACTAAATTTTCTTGCAATCATCAGTTGATGGACAAACTCTAAGCGGTGCCTGAAGTCATTCTCCCGTTCAGGTTCGCTCCAGTGTAATCCATTGATATAGATGCCGGACATGAATGATACAGAGACAGGCATTTCCCTTATTCCGGACGATTGTCTTAGCAGACTGATCTTGGTAAATCCATCCACAGTCTTCTCAAATATCCCCCGGCCTATTCCAACCATGATCCAATCCCTGATTCCATATTCCAGGCCGAGATGAATATGTGCCTGGTCCAGGCCAAAGAATTCATAAGCACCCGAATTCACCGTGCCAAACCTGTGGGAAATCCTGAAATCCATCTGACCTTCGGATGTGAGTTCAATGGAGTGTCCATTGAGTATGCGGGTTGATTTGAAGGTGGCAGAAGTATATTCAACTGTTTCTTCCATCTGGTCAAGCAGAAAAGATTCCAGGTCCTGCCCGGCAACAGAAATCAGGTGTCCGGAGAGGAACAACAAAAAAAGTATCTGCGAGATTCTGTTTAGTATGTGCATTGTTTCTGATTAGATCAGTTGTTGAGACTACCCTGGTTCACCCAGGCTTCGATGATATTAATCTGACATGTGTCCAGTTGATCGCCTCCTTTTGGCATTGCCGGAAAGCCCTCCCTGTGGTTGATGGCTCCCACCACCAGAGTGGAAGCTGCAGACACATCTTCGTAGTCTTCAAGGGTAATTCCAAAGGCAAATTCAGGACCATTCACATTGCTATGGCACTGGTAACAGTTGTTGGTCAGTATTGGGACGATATCTTCAGCAAACGAAGCATCCAGGGTGTCGCATGCCTCTGGTTCAGGATAGAGTATTTCTTCATTTTCCCAGGAACAGCCAGAAGCTGTCACCATCATAATCGCAAGCAGAATTATCTTATTCATTGGTTTAAATATGGTGCTGTCTCAGGTTGTTTTCCTCTAGCCAGGGTCATGCAATACTCAGAGCAACCTCTTAATTAACAAATTTTTAACAGGGTTTCCCAAAACTATTGTGACCCAGGTTACATTATATAGAGACATATTAATCTTAGATATCTAATCATTTTCTTCAGTGTAACAATTTGTTATGAAACCATTGTTGCATTAGTTATTACAAATAAAAGGATAAAAAGATCTTAATATGATTAAATAAAAAATAAAAAGATGAAAAAAATGTTTACTAAATCAAACCTGATCCGGAATTCATGGATCTTAAGCCTGCTTGTTGTGATGCATGTACCAACCGCTGGTCAAACGTCACATATGGTGGATGTAAAAAGTAATATCTTCACACCTGCTGATATTACCATCAACGAGGGAGACACGGTTGTCTGGACCAATACGGAAGGGAGGCACAATGTGAATGGATTACAATCCAAATACCCTTCGAATCCGGAATCTTTTGGAAATGATGTGGGAACGGGTTGGGTATACAGTCACGTGTTTACCATGCCAGGTAATTACGATTACAATTGCGATCCTCATGTGGCACTCGGAATGGTCGGAAAAGTGACCGTTCAGGAGTTAACGCCAGATACCCTGACTGTGAACTTCACCGGAATGACTCCTCATTTGGGGCAAATGCTGACCTTGTATGTGAGGGATCTTGTTTCCGGAGATTACCTGGATACTGTGGTTGTGTCTGAAATTAAGGATGCAGAATTCCATATAAATTCCGATGCTATCGAGACTGGTGGCACCTACCAGGTCGACTTTTTTGCTGACCATAATGGAAATGGAATATATGATGCACCTCCTTTAGATCACGCCTGGAGACTGGAAACTGGTGAGGCAATTGGGGATGTGTACATCGAATTCAGCCATAACACCAATTTTACAAATATATTTGAAACGACAGGTACGGATTTAAATGAACAGTCTCGTAGAATATCTGTTTATCCGAATCCTGCCAATGGTCGACTCTACATTACGTCAGAGGAGACCATTGAATCAGTATCAATTATAAATGTGACGGGAGCCAGGATCCTGGAATTCAGGAACATTCAGGCTACGGATTATGTGCTCAACCTGGATGGGATCAGTGCCGGAATTTACATTGTTGAAGTGAAAACGGCAGATAATAAACTGCAGATCAGCAGGCTGGTAAAGAAGTAGCACGCTGTTTTTGATTGTTATTTCATGGAGGGTGCCCGATAGGCATCCTCTTTTTCGGGTTCACCCGGCATGACCGAATGAGATACTTTAATGATGACTCAATGCCTCATTGCAAGAATCATTCCACCGAAATATGGTATCAGCCAAACCATCCAGACAAACAGGCTATACCGGTGGAAATTCACCAACATGGATTTTTCCCCTTTTCGAATGACGATTGTAGCCCAGATAGCATGTGCCAGCATCAGCCATAAAGCAATCTGACCGGTTATAGTATGGGGCTCAAGTAGATCAAATTTTCCTTCAGCCATTTTGTGCATGGCCAATGTTCCGGAAACATCAAATGCAAGTCCAGTCCAAAACGTGACCACATGCCACGGTTTCAGCAAACGGACGATTCTTTCAGCCCAGATGCCTGTGGAATAGAAGACCAAAGCAAGGGTAATCAGCACTGTTGATAGTATGATCATAACGGAATGTCTTGGAACGCAAATATATAATTGAAAAAGGAAAAATGAAGAAAGCCATCTCATTTGAGACAGCTTTCTTGTTAATGCCCTGCCAGATCGGTTCTGATCCTTATATATTGAGAGGCTACTTTCTACCCCCCCCATGTGGGATAGCGGTCCATCCATAAGCGGACCCTGTCAGCTTCCACGACGATCAGGCGTGCCTTTTTCTCAATGATGGCTTCTGCCTGACTCTCCTTTCCATTCAGGCAGGAGGTAATGGAGAGGATACAGCTTTCACCCGGCTGGATGTGATAGAAAATGATCTCACGACCCGTGGCATCCAGTTTCCGGAGTTTGACCGAACCCTCAAGCACAAGATGGATTATTCTTCCACCCCAAACTTAAAGATGGTCTGTGATACGAATTTCTCACCGGGCCGCAGGATGGTGGTGGGGAAATCGGGCTGATTGGGTGAATCCGGGAAGTGCTGGGTCTCCAGGCACAGGCCATAATTCTTCACATAGGTGATATCTCCCGAAACGAGTGTCCCATCCAGGAAGTTGCCGGTATAGAGCTGAACACCCGGTTCAGTGGTGGTTACTTCTACAAATCTTCCACTTTCAGGATCCATCAGCTTGGCAGCCAGCGCTTTCTCTTCAAATGCACCATCCAGGACATAGTTATGATCGTAGCCACCCGGATCACCACCGACTTCATCAATCCTTTCACCAACCACAAAGGGCTTTCTGAAATCGAATGGTGTTCCCTCCACGTTGGCAAGTTCACCCGTAGGGATCAATTCATCATTGACAGGTGTGTACCTGGAAGCATTGATATAGAGGATATGGTTCAGGATGTTACCCTCGCCAGCCAGGTTGAAATAAGTATGGTTGGTGAGGTTCAGGGGAGTGGCCTTATCAGTTTCTGCTTCATAAGTAATGAACAGCTCGTCCATCAGCAGTTCATAGGTTACCGCCACTTTCAGGGTTCCCGGGAAGCCTTCTTCTCCATCGGGGCTGACATAGGTCAGTTTCAATGCGGCACGCTCATCGCAGGAGATCACTTCAGGATCCCATAACACATCATCAAAACCTATCAATCCACCGTGAAGTGTATTGTTCCCGTTATTGGCGGCCAGCTGGTAAGTTTCTCCGTCCAGGGTAAACTGCGCGTTGGCAATCCGGTTACCAAAACGGCCAATCAGGGCACCGAAATTCGGGTGTCCTGCCAGGTACTGATCCAGGTTATCAAATCCCAGTACAATATTACCGGATTTCCCGTTTTTATCGGGTGTGTTGATCTCTGTGATGATTCCACCAAAGTTCGTGATCTTTACCACATAGTCTTTTTCATTTTTGAGCGTATAGAGCATGACAGAATCTCCTTCAGGCATATTCCCGAAAAAGGATTTCTCCACTTTGCATTTCGGATTCTTCTGTTCGGTTGACTTATCTCCCTTTTTGCCGGAATTACATCCTGCCATTAAAATGATCAGCGCTAGGATGAGGGTAATCCCGCCGATCAGGGGATAATTCGATAATGAAACAATTTTTTTATTCATGGGGGTATTGTTTAAGTGTTAGTTTATTCGCTTTGCTCATGTTAGTATGCTCACTGCGTTCGCGTTAGTGAAGTTAGAAAGTTAGGATTAGTTAGAAACCTAACTCAATTAACTCACCCGACAATTTTACTATTTTTTTCAAACAGCAACCTTTCCCCCCGCACCATCTCATTGAACAGGCCGTCCCTGTAAACCAGTTTCCCGTTTACCCAGGTATGGGATACTTTGGAATGAAAGGTTTCTCCTGTGAAAGGAGACCATCCGCACTTATAATAAATATTCTTATTGGCCACCGTCCATTCCTGTGCCATATCCACAAGCACCAGGTCCGCCTTGTAACCGGGTTCTATGAATCCCCTTCCTTTTACCCTGAACAGCCTTGCCGGGGCATGGCACATTTTTTCAACCACTTTTTCGATGGTCAGTTTATTCATATGCACCATCTCAAGCATGGCCGTCAATGCATGCTGCACCATGGGACCACCCGATGGAGATTCAAAGTATTTACTCTGCTTCTCCTCTATGGTATGCGGGGCATGGTCGGTGGCGATCACATCAATTTTATCATTCAGCAGGGCGGCCACCAGGGAATCGCGGTCATGCCTGGTTTTAACAGCCGGATTCCATTTGATCAGGGTCCCTTTTCTTTCGTAATCTTCATCGTGGAACCAGAGGTGATGAACGCAAACCTCGGCAGTGATCATTTTCTTGTCAAAATCCGTTCCATGCTCAAATAGCTCCAATTCCCTGGCAGTGGAGATATGGAGCACATGCAACCGGGATTGATACTTCCTGGCCAGTTCAACTGCCAGTGAGCTTGACAGGTAACATGCCTCCTCGCTCCTGATCACAGGGTGTATATGCACCGGTATATCCTCACCAAAGCGTGCGCGTTGCTCTTCGGTGTTCTTTCGTATGGTGGTCTCGTCTTCGCAATGGGTGGCAATGAGGGTGGGTGACTCTGCAAAGATCTTTTCGAGTGACCTGCGGTTATCCACCAGCATGTTTCCTGTGGAGGAACCCATGAAGACTTTTACTCCGCAGTTCATCCCGGGATCAAGTTTTTTTATCTCCCCGATGTTGTCATTGGTGGCTCCGAGGTAGAAAGAGTAATTGGCCATGGAGACTTCTGCTGCACGGTCATATTTGGTTTCCAGCTCCGCTATGGTGGTTGCGGGAGGTTTTGTATTGGGCATCTCCATGAAGGAAGTGATCCCTCCGGCCACTGCCGCTTTTGATTCGGTGGCAATATCAGCCTTATGGGTAAGGCCAGGTTCGCGGAAATGCACCTGGTCATCAATAACCCCGGGGATCAGAAACTTGCCTCCGGCATCAATTACTTCTGCCTGGTCCTGATCCGTCCCGGGTTCTCCCTCGGCAACGGCCCTGATGATCCCTCCACGTACCAGTACAAATCCATTGATAATGAAACCATTGTTTACGATCTTGGCATTCTTAATCAGATAATTATTCATAATATTAGCGCTTGTAACTTCTAAACCAGCTGTTCACCTTCAACCTTATCACCCCCCAGATCGCCTCATTGACGATCTTTCCTGACATTTTCGAAGTGCCTTCACGGCGGTCAGTGAAGATGATGGGCAGTTCCACCACATTGAATCCATACTTCCAGGCTTTGAATTTCATTTCGATCTGGAATGCATATCCTTTGAATTTGATCCGGTCCAGCTCAATCACTTCAAGCACTTCCCGGCGGTAACAAACAAACCCGGCCGTTGCATCCCGGGTCTTCATTCTTGTGATCATCCTTACATATACGGAAGCAAAATAGGAGATCAACACCCTGCTCATGGGCCAGTTCACCACATTTACACCCGATATATACCTGGACCCAACGGCCACATCCGCTCCATCATTGTTGCAGGCGTTGAACAACCTGGGCAGGTCATTGGGGTCATGGGAAAAATCGGCATCCATTTCACAGATGTACCGGTAACCTTTTTCCAGGGCCCAATGGAATCCCATAATATAAGCTGTTCCCAGTCCCAGCTTCCCGGCACGCTCCATCAGGTGGAGGGTGCCATTATGGTTGGATTGCAGTTCCTTTACCCTTCGGCCCGTTCCGTCGGGCGAGTTATCATCCACAATCAGCAAATGTGTTTTGAGAGGGAGATTCAGGACTTCCTCAATGATCCTGTCGATATTCTCAATCTCATTGTATGTGGGTACGATGACCAGCTGTTCACTCATATTAATTATCGCAAGCCACAAAATTACACCATTTTTTGTAGTTTTTGTTAGGCCGGGAAAAGGAAAGGAGATATATTTGCAGGCCATTTGTAATAATGAAGTTCTTTAAATTCCGTTCTTTAAAATCCATAATATCAAGCAAGTGGAAAATATTCAAAATAAAACCGAAAGAATGTTTGGAGATTAGAATTTAAAGTCTTTATCTTTGCATCCGCTTTTTGAAAGCACTGTTCTAAAAAAGATTGATATTGTGAGGAAAGATTTTGCGAAGTTGAGATAAAGTTGTTATCTTTGCAGTCCGCAAAAACGGAACATAGTTCTTTGAAAATATTGAAGTAAGAATTAGGTAAAGAAGTCACCTGAAATTCCAAATGAATAACAGGAAGTGAAGAATCCTTGAGCAAATTAAATTTTTTATACAACGGAGAGTTTGATCCTGGCTCAGGATGAACGCTAGCGGCAGGCCTAACACATGCAAGTCGAGGGGTAACGATGTCTTCGGACAGTCGACGACCGGCGCACGGGTGAGTATCGCGTTTGTAACCTACCTCTAACTGGAGCATAGCCCGAAGAAATTCGGATTAATACTCCATAATACTATGAATTGGCATCTTTTTATAGTTAAAGCTCCGGCGGTTAGAGATGGGCATGCGTGACATTAGTTTGTTGGTGAGGTAATGGCTCACCAAGACTACGATGTCTAGGGGGTCTGAGAGGATGGTCCCCCACACTGGTACTGAGACACGGACCAGACTCCTACGGGAGGCAGCAGTGAGGAATATTGGTCAATGGGCGCAAGCCTGAACCAGCCATGCCGCGTGAAGGATGACAGCGCTACGCGTTGTAAACTTCTTTTGTACAGGAAGAAACACTCTGACGTGTCAGAGCCTGACGGTACTGTACGAATAAGCATCGGCTAACTCCGTGCCAGCAGCCGCGGTAATACGGAGGATGCAAGCGTTATCCGGATTTATTGGGTTTAAAGGGTACGTAGGCGGAAAATTAAGTCAGTGGTGAAATCCTGCAGCTTAACTGTAGAACTGTCATTGATACTGGTTTTCTTGAATATAGTTGAGGTAGGCGGAATGTGTAATGTAGCGGTGAAATGCTTAGATATTACACAGAACACCGATTGCGAAGGCAGCTTACTAAACTATGATTGACGCTGAGGTACGAAAGCGTGGGGAGCGAACAGGATTAGATACCCTGGTAGTCCACGCCGTAAACGATGATCACTCGTTGTTGGCGATACATTGTCAGCGACTGAGCGAAAGCATTAAGTGATCCACCTGGGGAGTACGCTCGCAAGAGTGAAACTCAAAGGAATTGACGGGGGCCCGCACAAGCGGAGGAACATGTGGTTTAATTCGATGATACGCGAGGAACCTTACCTGGGCTTAAATGTAGAACGACAGATCGGGAAACTGATCTTTCTTCGGACGGACTGCAAGGTGCTGCATGGCTGTCGTCAGCTCGTGCCGTGAGGTGTCGGGTTAAGTCCCATAACGAGCGCAACCCTCATCATTAGTTGCCAGCGGGTAATGCCGGGGACTCTAATGAAACTGCCGGTGTAAACCGAGAGGAAGGTGGGGATGACGTCAAGTCAGCACGGCCCTTATGCCCAGGGCTACACACGTGTTACAATGGTCGGTACAAAGGGCAGCTACCTGGTGACAGGATGCTAATCTCTAAAACCGATCTCAGTTCGGATCGAAGTCTGCAACTCGACTTCGTGAAGCTGGATTCGCTAGTAATCGCGCATCAGCCACGGCGCGGTGAATACGTTCCCGGGCCTTGTACACACCGCCCGTCAAGCCATGGAAGCTGGGGGTACCTGAAGTCCGTAACCGCAAGGAGCGGCCTAGGGTAAAACTAGTAACTGGGGCTAAGTCGTAACAAGGTAGCCGTACCGGAAGGTGCGGCTGGAACACCTCCTTTCTAGAGAGGTTCTTTACGACGACCTCTTTACCTTTTTCTTCTTCATTATTTATATAAATCCGAAGCGCATTTTGACGCTTTAACTGATACAAGTCCCAATGCTCAGTGTGTTATCGATTAATCGGTACTAACCGGGATCACGGGAAGCTGAGTGGGGTTTTATAGTCCCGTAGCTCAGGTGGTTAGAGCGCTACACTGATAATGTAGAGGTCCCCAGTTCAAGTCTGGGCGGGACTACTTCAGAATGCGGGGGATTAGCTCAGTTGGCTAGAGCGCCTGCTTTGCACGCAGGAGGTCATCGGTTCGACTCCGATATTCTCCACAATCCATAGTCCGATATCAATCGGATAGGAAGAAGTTCTTTGACATATTGGAAAGAAGATTTTTTAATTAACCGTATTTGAAAAAAGTAAGTAAGAGCGTATGGTGGATGCCTAGGCTCTCAGAGGCGATGAAGGACGTGACAAGCTGCGATAAGCTACGGGGAGGTGCAAATAACCATTATATCCGTAGATGTCCGAATGGGGAAACCCACCTGGATGAAGTCCAGGTATCCCGCAAGGGAGGCGAACCCGGCGAACTGAAACATCTAAGTAACCGGAGGAAGAGAAAACAATAGTGATTCCCTAAGTAGTGGCGAGCGAACGGGGAAGAGCCCAAACCAATGTCGTTTCGGCGACATTGGGGTTGTAGGACTACAACATGGATTATAGATTTGAAGTGGAATTTTCTGGAAAGTTGAACCATAGAGAGTGATAGTCTCGTACACGTAAGAATTTACAATCCTAGTAGTATCCTGAGTAGCGCGGAACACGAGAAATTTTGCGTGAATCTGCCAGGACCATCTGGCAAGGCTAAATACTCCTGAGAGACCGATAGTGAACTAGTACCGTGAGGGAAAGGTGAAAAGCACCTCTAACAGAGGAGTGAAATAGTACCTGAAACCATGCGCTTACAAACGGTCGGAGCCATATTTATATGGTGACGGCGTGCCTTTTGCATAATGAGCCTACGAGTTACTCCTCACTAGCAAGGTTAAGTTCTTTAGGAACGAAGCCGAAGCGAAAGCAAGTCTGAATAGGGCGTATAGTTAGTGGGGGTAGACGCGAAACCTGATGATCTATCCATGGCCAGGTTGAAGTAACGGTAACACGTTATGGAGGACCGAACCAGTACACGTTGAAAAGTGTTTGGATGAGCTGTGGATAGGGGTGAAAGGCCAATCAAATTGGGAAATAGCTCGTACTCCCCGAAATGCATTTAGGTGCAGCCTCGAGTACAAGTGTCATAGAGGTAGAGCTACTGATAAGGCTAGAGGGCTTCGCCGCCTATCAACCCTTGATAAACTCCGAATGCTATGACATGTTCCTCGGGAGTGAGGCCATGGGTGCTAAGGTCCGTGGCCAAAAGGGAAAGAACCCAGACCATCAGCTAAGGTCCCCAAATGTATGCTAAGTTGAACAAACGTAGTGCGATTGCTCTGACAGCTAGGATGTTGGCTTGGAAGCAGCCATTCATTTAAAGAGTGCGTAACAGCTCACTAGTCGAGCGATTGTGCGTGGATGATAATCGGGCAT